>Ga0065707_10082095_pt1 | contig 22158 bp, 22 predicted proteins | sample SwiRhicommuniRL3_FD_59094 | JGI IMG/M metagenome (GOLD analysis project Ga0065707, IMG submission 59094) | Switchgrass rhizosphere bacterial communities from Rose Lake, Michigan, USA - RL3 v2 (version 2) | ecosystem: Host-associated > Plants > Roots > Rhizosphere > Soil | place: East Lansing...
TGTCCTTAGTACGAGAGGACCGGGATGGACGTATCTCTGGTGTTCCGGTTGTCACGCCAGTGGCACTGCCGGGTAGCTATATACGGACGGGATAACCGCTGAAAGCATCTAAGCGGGAAGCCCCCCCCAAGACTAGATCTCCCTGGGAACTCGATTCCCCTAAAGGGCCCAAGTAGACGACTTGGTTGATAGGCCGGGTGTGTACAGTCAGTAATGACTTTAGCTAACCGGTACTAATTGCCCGTGAGACTTGACCATATAACCTTAAGTGGTTTGATCGATAGCGATTCATTTAACGAACGCGACAAGCGTCGAAACAAGAACTTCTCCGGAATTTTTACCAGTTTGCCTGGCGGCCATAGCGAACGGGAACCACCCGATCCCATTTCGAACTCGGAAGTGAAAACGTTCTGCGCCGATGGTAGTGTGCTCTTACGGGCATGCCAGAGTAGGTCACTGCCAGGCTCTTAAAAAGCCAAGCCCTCGCCGGGAAACCGGCGGGGGCTTTTCTTTTTATGCGGAGGTGGCATAGGCTCATGTCCCGATGGGCATCCAATGACTTACCCTCATCGCAAACTGGTTCTGCGCTCGTTTCTGGCGCTCGCTCTGCTTTTCGCCCAGGTAGGCGCCCAGGCGCACGCTTACTCGCATCTGTCCCCCTCGCCGGACTCCGCTGGGGTTGCCAGCCAAATGTGCGGCGAATGCCTTTCGTTTGCGCCTTTGCTGGCCACGGCCGCCGCGCCGGACGGTCCGTCTGTTTTCCAATGCCAGACCATCACGCAAGCGCAGCCTGCACCGGCTGCTTCGTGCGTCCGTTGCGTATCCCATTACCCATTTCGCGCCCGTGCGCCGCCTTGCCTCATTTGAATTGATGACACTTTTTCCAGCTGCGTTTTGACGCGCTGGCTTGGCATCGATCGATGAGGAGACCATTCCATGACGAGGTTCGAGCCTTTTGCGGCGCTGTGCATGCTCGCGTGCACGGCAGCCCTTGCTGACAACCCCTCCAACACGGCTACGGCTTTCAACCCGGCTGTTTCACTGATTCTCGCCGGTAACTACGCGTCGCTTTCGCAGGACCCGGCGACATTCCAAATTGCGGGCTTTATCCCGAGCGGCGGCGAAATCGGGCCGGGCGAGCGCAGTTTCAATTTGGGCGAGTCGGAGTTGACGCTGAACGCCAATGTCGACCCCTATTTCTTCGCCAATCTCACGACAGCGGTAAGCAGCGACAATGAGATCGGCGTAGAGGAAGCCTACGTTCGCACGCTCGCACTACCTTCGGGCCTTACGGCCAAAGCCGGGCGATTCCTCTCGAGCCTGGGCTATCTCAACGAAATCCACGCGCACGCTTGGGATTTCATCGACCAGCCGCTGGCCTACCAGGCTTTTTTCGGCGGGCAACTCAAGCAGGATGGCGTGCAGGTCAAATGGATTGCGCCGACCGTCACGTTCGTCGAGCTCGGCGCGGAAACCGGGAATGGCGATTCCTTCCCTGGTACGCGCCGTAATCGTAACGGCGTCAACGGCAATGCGTTGTTCGCCCATATCGGGGGCGACGTAGGCAATTCCACAAGCTGGCGCGCGGGCGTGTCTTGGCTCGATCATCGCGCTGAGGCCCGAACCTATGAAGACAGCGACTCCGCGGGCGCTGCGGTCGTCAATGCTTTTACCGGCAAGTCCCGCACCTGGATTTTAGACGGCATTTTGAAGTGGTCGCCGCAGGGCAACTCCACTCAGCGGCAGTTGAAAGTGCAAGGCGAGTATCTACGCCGCACAGAAAGCGGCCAGCTCGCATTCGATACCGAGGGACTCGCCTTGAGCGATGTTTATCGCAACGCTCAATCGGGCTGGTATCTGCAAAGCGTCTATCAATTCCGGCCTCGTTGGCGAGTGGGGGTACGCTACGATGGAATGGACTCCGGCACGCCGCGTATTGGATTGGTAGCTGGCGGAATACTCGGGCGGGAGGACTTCCCCGCGTTGCGAGATAGCTCGCCGGACCGCGTTTCAACCATGGTGGATTTCAGCCCGAGCGAGTTCTCGCGGCTGCGTCTGCAATATGCCTGGGACAATTCCCGGGACGGCGAGCGCGACCGGCAGCTGTTTCTTCAATACCTCTTCGGCATCGGCGCGCACGGCGCGCACAAATTTTAGGAGTTCGCCACATGTTGAATTTTATCCGTAGCGCTATCCTTCTCCTGTCGGTCATCGGCGCGTTGCCGGCTCATGCCGCTCTCAAAGTGCTGGCCACCACAGCGGATTGGGCGGCGCTGGCTACCGAGCTGGGGGGCGACCGAATCAATGTGTATACCGCGACGAGCGCGCTGCAAGACGTGCATCGCGTCGAGGCCAAGCCGAGTCTCGTGGCCCGGGCCCGCTCCGCGGATCTGGTCGTAGCGACCGGCGGGGACCTCGAGATCGGCTGGTTGCCCGTGCTGCTCCGGGAATCGGGCAATACGCGCATCCAGCCCGGAAAACCGGGCTATTTTGAAGCGGTAACGTCTTTGCATCTGCTCGACATCCCTTCCTCAGTGGACCGCGCCATGGGCGATATCCATCCGCAAGGCAATCCGCATGTACAGCTCGATCCGCACAATATCGCGCTCATTGCACAAGCCCTGACCGCGCGGCTCGCGGCGCTCGATGCCAAAAATGCCGCGTTCTACACTGAGCGCGGCGCGGATTTTCAAAGCCGGTGGAGCCAGGCAATCGATAGGTGGGAAACACAGGCTGCCCCGTTGAAAGACGTGCGTGTCATCGTCATTCACCGGGATCAAACTTATCTGCTCCACTGGCTCGGCATGAAAGAAGCTGGCGCCATAGAGCCCAAGCCGGGCGTACCGCCGAGCGCAGGTTATCTGGCAGAGCTTGTCAGCCGGATGTCGCTGAACCCGCCGCGAATGATTTTGCGTAACGCCTACAACGATTCAAAAGCCGTGGACTGGCTGTCGCAGCGTATTCATACGCCCGTCGTGCTATTGCCCTTCTCGGTAGGCGGTACGGCTGGAGCCAAAGACTTGTTTGGCTTATTTGACGACACGCTCAATAGCCTGCTGGCGGCGAGCCAATGAGCGATCTCAGCGCCAATCTCAGCATTCTCGGGCCCGCATTGATTGCCGGCGTGCTGGTGCTGCTGTCGCATGTGCCTCTGGGACAGCAGGTGCTGTCGCGGGGCATCGTGTTCATCGATCTTGCCATCGCGCAAGTGGCCGGGCTTGGGGTCATTGCTGCGCATACTCTTGGATTTGGGGTCGAGGGAGGATGGAGCACGCAATTGGCGGCGGTGATCGCCGCGCTGCTGGCGGCCTTGTTGCTGACCTGGACGGAACGCAAGCGGCCCGAAGTGCAGGAAGCGCTCATCGGCATTCTGTTCGTGTTGGCTTCCACCGCGCAATTGCTTTTGCTCGCGAACGATCCGCACGGCGGCGAAGATCTGAAGGATTTGCTCGCGGGGCAGATTCTCTGGGTGTCGCCTGAGCAGTTGATCCGCGCTGGGGTCATCACAGCTTTCTTTATCGCTGTGTGGTTCGGCATGCGCGAGCGCATCGGGCGCGTGGGCTTTTATGTGCTCTTCGCATTGGTAGTTACAGTATCGGTCCAGCTGGTAGGAGTGTATCTCGTGTTTACCACGCTCATCGTTCCGGCCGTTGCCGCTTACCGCTACCGCCCGAGACGGCAGCTGGCGGTGGGTTATGGGTTAGCCATCGTGAGCTATGTGCTGGGCCTTGCACTTTCCGCGCTGATGGATCTGCCTTCGAGCGCCGTGATCGTATGGGTCATGGCGGTGCTTGCCGTACTCGTGCATCTTGCCGGCCGTTGACCCAAAAATGTGCGCAGGACCCGGACTTGCCATAGTGTGTTCGGCGACACTCCTTCTCACTAAAAAGAGGGAGTGTGAAGCAGGTCTCATTGCGAGCCTGTTTGATGTATGCAAGAGGCGATCATCTTTGGGTTGGCCATGGTCATTGCCGCGCCCGGCGTCCTGCTGGGGTGGCGCTGGCTGCGCGCGCGCCGACATATGCTCGAAGTTTCTGCCGGTGGCGAGCACTACCACGCGGTCATAGAGCAGTCCCCCAACGGTGTGCTCATCGCCGACGCCTCGAATTACAAAATTGTCGGGGCGAACCCTGCGCTGCAGAGCAGTCTGGGATACACGCTCGACGAGTTGCGCGAGCTGACCCTTGCGCAGGTGTTCGTCGATGAGACCGGCGGCGCCAAGGGCCTGTTGAAAAAGTTGCGGGATCCCAACCCGCGCGTATCCATCCAGATGCGCGTCATGCGCAAAGATGGCAGCGGGCTGGATGTGGAAGTGAGCGGCAACCGCATCGAGTTCGACGGCAAGCGCGCGCTCGCCTACACCACACACGATGTCACGCTCAAGCGCAAAATCGAAGCGCAGCTGCTCGAGAAGCAGCAGCATCTCGATCATTTGGCGCATCACGATCAATTGACCGGCCTGCCGAACCGGCTGTTCCTCGCCGCGCATCTCCCGGCGGCGATCGAGGAAGCGCAGCGCGACGGCGGCATGCTTGCGGTGCTGTTTCTCGATCTCGATCGATTCAAACATATCAACGATTCGCGCGGCCATGAAACCGGCGACCAGCTGCTGAAAATAGTCGCGCAGCGCGTGCGCGCCACGGTGCGCAATCACGATGTCGTCGTGCGCATGGGCGGCGACGAGTTCATCGTAGTGCTGAAGAAGGTGAAGAATTCCGAGCAGGTGAATGAGACGGCGGGGCGCATCAACGAAGCGCTGAATGCGCCCATTGTGATCGATGGACGTCCACTGGTCACTACGGTCAGCATAGGCGTCAGCCTTTGCCCGCGTGACGGCACGAGCATTGGCGAGCTGCTGCGGCAGTCGGACGCTGCGATGTATCAGGCGAAAGACCGGGGCCGCAACAATTTCCAGCTCTTCAGTCCGATGATGGATCGCAAATTAAAAGAGCGCATCGCCATCGAAACCAGCCTGCGCGTCGCACTCGAGCAGAAGCAGCTCGATGTGCACTATCAGCCGGTGATCGATATCGAATCCAATTGCGTGGTGACGCTCGAGGCATTGGTGCGGTGGAAGCATCCGGCGCATGGTTTTGTGGCTCCGGCGCGTTTCATTCATATTGCGGAGGAGACGGGGCTCATCGTACCGATCGGTGACTTCGTGCTCGAGCGCGTGATGGACGACGCTGTGCGCTGGCGGGACGCCGGTTGCGAGCTTGTGCCTATCGCCATCAATGTTTCGGCGGTGCAGCTGCAACGCTCAAATCTCCCCGCCACCATTCAAAAACTGGCGCGGGCGCGCAATCTCAAACCGGGCATGCTGCAGGTTGAGCTTACGGAAAGCGCGGTATTCGAGCGGGATTCGCGCACGGGCGAATCGAGCGAGGATGCGATTGGACGCTTGCGCGAGCTGGGCGTGCGCATCGCCATCGACGATTTCGGCACCGGCTATTCGAGCCTGTCTTATTTGAAGCGCTGGCGCGTGGACTATCTCAAGATCGATCGCAGCTTCGTGCGCGATCTGGTGACCGACATGAGCGATCTCGCAATTGTAGGCGCCATCATTGCGATGGCGCGCCATCTGCATATCGACGTGGTGGCTGAAGGCATCGAAGGCTGGCAGCAACTCGAAAAATTACGCCAGCTGGGCTGCCCTTACGCACAAGGCTTCCTGTTCGCCAAACCTGCGCCCGCTGCGCAATGCAATCGCCTCCTCACTGGCGCGCCGTTGGATCTCACCGAAACGGACGTTTTCCTCGAAGCTTTGGAAGCGACCGGCACCTGAACCGAAGTGGCACGATAAGTGCTACGGCCAGTGCATGGCCCGTGCAATCTGGAAAGGCGCCGTTTCATTCGGCCTCGTTTATATCCCTGTGGAGCTGCATTCGGCCTCGCGGGACAGCTCACTCGATCTCGACATGCTCGATCGGCGGGATTTTTCGCCTGTCGGATATCAGCGCTACAACAAGAAGTCGGGAGACGTCGTGGACTGGGGCGATATCGTCAAAGGGTACCAGTACAAGAAGGGTCAGTACGTCGCGCTGTCTGATGAGGATTTCCGCCAGGCCAATGTGAAGGCTTCGCAGACTATCGAGATTGCCAGCTTCACTGAAGCGGCGAACATTCCCCTGGAATTTTACGAGACGCCTTATTACCTCGCGCCAACCAAAGGCGGCGAGAAGGTTTACGCTTTGTTGCGCGAGACTTTGAAGCGCACCGGGAAGGTGGCCGTGGGCAGCATTGTGATGCGGGGCCGGCAGCACCTTTGCATCATCGTGGGTGAGGAGCGCGCAATGGCGCTTATTACGATGCGCTTTGCCGAAGAGCTGCGTCCCGTGGACGAACTCGAGCTGCCGCCGGGTAACGCGAAGGCGGCCAAAGTTTCACCCGGTGAAGTCACGATGGCTGAAAAGCTGGTCGAAGAAATGACCGCGCCGTGGAATCCGAAGGACTATCGCGATACCTATCGTGAGGATCTGATGAAGGTGATCGAGCAGAAGGTGCGCAAGCACCAGACACATGTGCTCACGCCGAAGGAGAAGGGGGCGGGCAAGGAAGAGCGGCAGAGCGCCGAGGTTATCGATTTGATGGCGGTGTTGAAGAAGAGTCTGGAGTCGCGGGGCGGCGGTGGCACAGCGCCAAGTTCGCGCCGCCGCGCATCTCATCGAGCGAGGTCCCGCCGGCGCGCCTGAATATCACCGAAGGCTTTGGTATCCGCCGGTGCGCGGGAGCGCCTCCAATATCTGCAGAGACGTAGCGCTGATGCTGCGGAATTCGGCGCTGATACGTAAGTCTTGCGTCAGCGTGCGCCAGTACTGCTCGGCGAGTTCACGTGCCCTTCCCCAGCAGCGCACAGTATCCGAGTTGGGGTCTGGCGGATTAAACACGCGCACTGAAATTTGCTCGTGCTCCGGTGCGTACAGCATGGGCAACATGTCGTAGATCGGGGCGAGTTGATAGCTACCATCGTAGAGATCGTAAAAGGCCAGGTTACCGAAATGGCGGTCGGTGTTGGCAATCAATGCTCCAAACGTTGCAGCCAGACGCACCTGCTCCAATGTGCTGTCGTCGATGCGGCGATCGCGTTGCAGACGTGCCGCCGCATCGATCCAGTTGTCGAGCTTGCCGTATTGAGCGGTATCAATCGCCCATAAGGAAGTGACGCCGCGGCGTCCTTCGAGGCCTTCGCGATCGAAACGGTTCACTTCCAGATATGTGCGGCTCTGAAATGTGAGGATTTGGGAAGTGCAGGCGGGAAGACCGGCGCCGAGCAGGGCGCTGTGAGCGTGATGCTCGGCAATCAAAAGATCCGCCCAGCGGCGGCCCACGGGTGTCTCCATGGGCGGAGAAAATTTCACGATGACATGCCGGGGCCCGTGCGTATCCTGCAACAGGGATGCAAATTTGGGATGCTCGCCGTGAGCGGACGATCCAGGCAAACCACCTTGCATCACTTCAACTGCGAGCTCTGGATAGCGTGCTTCTCTTTGCGCGCTTTGAATGTATGGGCGAGACCGATGGCCGGACAGATAGTTGTCGAAAGCTTCCTTGCCGAGAATGAGATCGCCTACGGTATCCGCGCCGCGCTGTGTGAGATAGCGAAGATAGTGATCGTCCGTCCAGTCCACTACACGCTGTGGAAGATTGAGCTCGGGATAGTGCAACGGAACCGCTCGACCGAGAAATCCGCCTGGGCGCTGGTCCTGCAGAAAATAAGGGATCCCTTCGCTGACTCCACTCCATGCAAAGCCGGCGGCAAGCGCTTCCTGATTAGGCTCGAAGAAATATTGGGCTGCAGCCAGGGCATAAAGAATGCCGATCTCATGGATTTTTCCTGTGGGATCGACGCGCCTCAGCGGCCAATGGGATCCAATGCCTTCGATGTCGCGCCGGAGAGCATAGCGCGCACCTCGTGTGCTGCCGATGCGCAGCACCTGCCCGTCGTTGAGGAGTTGCCGCAGCGCACGAGAAACTCGGGATTGAGATAAACCAAGGGCGCGTTCGAGCTCGGCAGAGGAAGTAATTCCGCCGCGAAGCTTGGCGATGAGGGCGGCATAGGGCATGGACGAATGTTAGCCCATTTTTGACTAGATATTTGACTAGATATTTGACTAGATTATTGATAATAAAATATCAATATTAACAATGAGTTATAAAAATATGAGGTATAATATTGACTAGATTAATGTGAAGACTGGTCTTTATTCAGCACCGCTTGCAGATTTGCGAGCGTATCCGCTTGATTCGCTGGCTTGTCCGTGCGACGGCGCAGGATGCGCGGAAAGCGCAATGCGATGCCGGATTTGTGCCGGCTCGATGCTGCAATGCCTTCGTAAGCGAGCTCAAAGACTTGCGTCTGCTCCACCTGCCGCACGGGTCCGAATTTTTCCGTCGTATGCGAACGAATCCACTTATCGAGTTCGCTGATTTCCGCATTGCTCAAGCCCGAATATGCTTTAGCCACCGGCACCAATTGCTCGCCATCCCAAACGCCAAACGTATAGTCAGTATAAAGATTGGACCGTCTGCCATGCCCCGGTTGTGCATACAGCATCACGCCATCGAAGGAATGAGGCGCAATCTTCCACTTCCACCACGTGCCGCGTTGTCGGCCAGTGCCGTAAGGCGAGCTCAAAGCTTTCAACATCAGGCCTTCCACGCTGCGCGATCGGGATTCTGCGCGTAACGTGGCGAGCTCATTCCAACTGGCGGCATTGATGAGGGGTGAAAGCCCAAGTACCGGAGGCGCGTTAGTTAATAACGATTCGAGCCGCGCACGGCGTTCCCTCAGCGGCAGCGCGCGTAAATCTTCGTGGTCCTGCTCCAGTAAGTCGTACGCCAAAAAATGCACCGGCACGTTTTCCAGAATAGTGGCGTTGAGTTTCTTGCGACCGATACGTTGTTGAAGTGCGGCAAAAGGCTGCACGGCGCCACCCTTCCACGCCACCAGCTCTCCATCCAGCACCACGCCATCCGGCAAAAAAGCCGCTCCCGCGACGATTTCCGGAAAACGCTGCGTCACCAAGTCCTCGCCGCGCGACCAGATGAAGCACTCGCCGTTGCGGCGGATCACCTGCCCGCGGATGCCGTCCCATTTCCATTCGATCTGCCAGTCGGAAGGCGTACCGAGCGTGGCGACATCGTCTTCCAGCGGCGAGGCGAGGAAAAAGGGATAAGGCTTGGAGGGGTCCGCGGTAGGCGCTTTGCCGGATCGCAGGGATTCCCAAAATTCCGCGTTGGGATACCAGTCCCCCATGATGCGGCGTGCGATGTCCGTGCGGGAAACTTCCAATACTTCAGCAAGAGCGCGTGTCACCAGCAGCTCCGAAACGCCGACTCGCAATTCACCGGTGAGTAATTTGTTGAGCAGAAAGCATTCACGATAGGGGAGCGAGCGCCACCAGCCGATAATTTCTTCGCGTTGCCGTGGCTCGTCCGCTGCGCGCAAAGGCAACAGGCGTTCTTCAATCCATGTGGCGAGCGGAATATCGGATGCCCCCCCCCCGCCCCTCCCCCGTGGAACGGGGGAGGGGGTAAGAGCGTCCCCTCCCCCGGTCGCCGGGGGAGGGTCAGGGTGGGGGCGTTCAGTCAGCAACGCAATCGATTCCGCCAGATCGCCCACAGTTGCATAGGATTCCTCAACCAGCCATTCCGGCAAGCCCGACTCTTCGATCAGCCAGCGGCGCAGCAGCGCAGGCCCGATGAAGCGTTTCAACCTGCGCCCCGATAGGATGTACGCTGCCCATGCCGCGTCAGCAGGCGGCGCGCTGCGAAAATAGCGCACCATTGCGGCGACCTTGAGATTGGTGGACGTCGTGGTGTCGATTTCGTCGTACAGCTCGGCGAAAACGCGCATTACTCTTCGGCCCCATAAGCCGTGGCGAGCGCCGCGGCTTCCGTGCCGCGCTCATTGAGATAGCGCGTCAGTGCATCCGAGTAGCCATGCGTCAGCAGTACACGCTTGGCGCGCGATGCAACACAGGTATTGAGCAGCGCAGGCCAGTCCGCATGGTCGGAAATCACGAAGCCGCGATCATAGCCGCGCCTGCGGCGGTCCCCGCGCACCCGCATCCAGCCCGAACAAAACCCGCTCGAATGCTCGCCGAAGCGGCGCATCCATGGCGTGCCGGCTGCGCTCGGCGGCGCGATGATCAATGCGCCGCGATAGTCCACTTTTCGTTCCGTAGTGGCGCTAAGTGTGGGAATCATTTGAACGCCCGTGCGGCGATAGACGGCCGTCAGGGATTCCACGGCGCCATGCGTGTAGACGGTTTCATCCGTGAACGCGCGCATCTCTGCCAATACGCGCTGCGCCTTGCCCAACGCGTAACAGAACAATACTGAAGCCACTTCCCGCTCCCGATTCGCCCGCCACCAGCGCACGATTTCTTCAACCACTTGTGGGGTTTCGCGCCACCGGTATACCGGCAAGGCAAAAGTGGCCTCGCTGATGAACACATCGCATTCCACAGTCTCAAACGGCGCGCAGGTGGGATCCGGCTGGCGCTTGTAATCGCCGGAAACCACCCAGACCTGGCTGTCATGCTCGATGCGAACCTGCGCCGAGCCGAGAATATGCCCCGCCGGATGCAGTGAAACCACAGTTGAGCCAAGTGACAGGCGCGAACCATAATCCACGGCGCCGATGTCGTTACCGGAGCCTAGCCGGTGACTGGCAATAGCCGTGCCCGGACGTGCGAGAATGTAGCGTGCGCTGCCATGGCGCAAATGGTCGCCATGGCTGTGCGTGATCACCGCCGTCTGCACGGGTTGCCACGGGTCGATGTAAAAATCACCGGGTGGGCAGTAGAGGCCGCGGCTCGTAACGGTAATGAGAGGTTCGGTTTGCAAATTCATCCACAATGCGCCAGCGCCGTGCTGATGATTAGGCCTGCGGCATTCGATTACAACCCTGAAACGGCTGCGACCAACAAGATGCAGCAGGCGTCCGCGGGGCCGCAATCGGGCGCCCTCGCCAAAGCAGAATTTGCGCAGCTGGTGCGCGCATTGGAAAGCGAAGGCGTTACAGTTTGCGCAGTGGATGACACAGTTGCGCCACCGAAACCGGACGCTGTATTTCCCAATAATTGGGTCAGCTTTCACAGCGATGGCAGCGTGGTGCTCTATCCAATGCAGGCGGAAAGCCGGCGTCGCGAGCGGCGCCGGGAAATCATAGATGAAGTCGCGGTGCGCTCGGGTTTCAATGTCACGCGGGTCGTCGATCTTACGCATCACGAAGCGCAGGGCCATTTCCTCGAAGGCACGGGCAGCCTTGTGCTGGATCACGTCCATCGCGTGGCGTACGCCAATCTTTCGCCGCGCACGCATCCGCAAGTCTTGGAAGAGTGGAGCCGCGAGCTGGGATATGAAGCGGTGCTTTTTGAAGCATTCGATCGCGCAGGCGTTCCGCTCTATCACACGAATGTATTGATGTGCATCGGCGAGCGCTTCGCCGTGGTGGGAACTGGAGCCATTGCGCCGCGCGATCGTGAGCGCGTGCTCACGCGTCTCGAAGCCACTTCCCGCGAGATTATCGAGATTGACCACGCCCAGATCGAGCGCTTCGCCGGCAACATGCTGGAACTGGCGAGCTGGGACGAGGCGCTGGGCGATTGCCGCGTGGTGGCGATGTCTGCCAGCGCGCGCGCAGCCTTGTCGGCAGAAATGTTTGCGCGCTTGAACGCGTGTACGGATAACGTTGTGGCCGTGCCCATCCCCACCATTGAGCGGCTCGGCGGCGGCAGCGTGCGTTGCATGATCGCTGAAGTATTTCTCCCCCCAGCATGATCGAGCCGTTGAATGCAGCATGCATGCATGCGGCACTGGCGCCGGACCTGCGTGACAGAGTTAAAAGTCTGGAGGTTGCCGAATCGCTGGACTCAACCAATGCCGCGTTGGTTGCGAGAGCTTATCCAGATGCCGGCTGCAGTGAAGTGCTGCTGGCCGAATTTCAGACGGCCGGCCGAGGCCGCCGTGGACGCAGCTGGCTTGCGCTGCCGGGTGGCGCTATTTGTCTTTCTCTCAGCTGGACATTTGTGCAGATCCCGCGCGACGCCGGTGCGCTCAGTCTGGCGATGGGTGTCTGCGTGGCGCGTGCGTTGAAATTCCACGGCGTGAAAGACACGCAGCTCAAATGGCCCAATGACATTCTTGTCGGCGGCCGGAAACTTGGCGGCATTCTTATTGAGTTGCGCTCGGAACCTGCGGGGCCGGCGTGTGCGGTGGTGGGTATTGGGCTCAATGTGTCGCTGGGCGCGGCGCTACTCGAGGAAATCGCCGCGCTCGGATTGCCCGCAACGGATTTGGTTTCAGCCGGCCTTGCCGATCCATCGCGTAATGCGATTGCCACAACCGTTATCGAAGCCTGCATTCGCGGGCTCGTGCAGTTTGAGCAAGAGGGCCTGCGGCCATTTATTGAAGAATGGCGCACGGCGGATGCCTTGCAGGACAAGGCGATCACCGCTTATGTGGCGGAGGAGGGTGTGCCAGGGATTGCGCGCGGCATCGATCTCACCGGCGCCTTGCTGGTGGAGACGCCGCAGGGGCTTAGAAAATTCTATTCGGGCGATGTCACTGTGCGGGGTGTCGCGTGAGCATTTTATTGATCGATATCGGTAACACGCGCGTCAAATGGGCGAAGCTCGCAAATGGCAAACTGCGGCCGCAGCGCGCCGCGGCGCATGTGGGCTGGAAGCTTGCAGATTTCGCTAATCATCTGTTCAATGCGGCGAGCGGCATCGAAAATATTCTGGTGGTAAGCGTCGCTGGCGCACGCATCAATCGGATGCTGGCCGCTGCTTCGCGCCAGCGCTGTGGGCTTGCACCCCGATTCATTAAAACTCAGCGCCGCTCCGCTGGGGTGACCACCCAATATCAGGAGCCTTGGCGTCTGGGTGTAGACCGCTTCGTCGCCGCAATCGGCGCGCATCATATGATGCCGGGCCGCGCGATATGTGTCGTCGACATCGGCACGGCAATGACTGTCGATCTTATCGATGAGCGTGGGGTGCATCGCGGTGGCGTCATTGTTCCAGGCCCCGATCTGATGATTGCCAGTCTTCTCAAAGAGACCATCGGCATCCAGCGGCGCGCCCGTGGCGCGCCGGTCGGGAGAGCATTTTTCGCGCGCAACACCCGCGCGGCCATTGAGCAGGGCGCGCGTTACGCCGCAGCCGCCGTTATCGATCGGGCCTTCAAAGAGGCGAAAGACAGCTTGAACATACGGCCGAGCCTGATTCTTACCGGCGGCGCGGCGCCATCCGTGCGGCGGTTGATTCGTACGCCGGCCCGTCTCGTGCCGGATCTCGTGTTGCGCGGCCTGGCTGCGCTGGCAGTCGGATAACGCATATCATTGACAGATGAAGACAGCGGTCTACATTCTGTTGTTTGCGAATCTCGCGTTCTTTGCGTGGGCGAGTTGGATCGATACGCCGCCGCGCCCGACGGCGGCGCAGTCCATTGCAAACCTGCCTCAACTGGCATTGGCTAGCGATGCGTCCGCTAAAACACAAAATGCCACCGTCGCCGCTCAAACAAAGGAGAGCGTAACGCGTTGTGTGTCCGTTGGGCCGTTCAACACTGGCGAGCGTGCTGATGCAGCGGATGCGCTGTTGCGCGAGCGGGGGTTAGAGCCGAAGCAGCGCGAAGAGCAAGGCGAAACCTGGGATGGCTATTGGGTTTACGTCGGCGGCCTGCGCACTGCGTTTGAGCAAGCTCGTGTGATGCACGCGCTCGAGGAGGCGGGCTTGAACGATGCACGGGTCATGCCGGACTCCGACGCGGCAGGGCGCCGGATTTCCGTGGGATTGTTCAGTGAGCGCATCAGGGCGGAGCGTCGGGCGCGCGTGCTGCAGCGGCTGGGCCTCAAGCCGGAAATAGGCGAGCGGCGCGTGCCGGGCGCCGTTTACTGGCTGGATCTCAACCTGCGGGCGAATGAGAGTGCTGTTTCGGTGGCAGGCCTGCTTTCTCCAGAAGAAACGGGCGTACGGCTCGAAGTGCGGACATGTCCGGCGGTACAATCCGCGTCCGCCCCGGGATGAGGGGTTTTGCGCCGGCTTAGCTCAGTTGGTAGAGCACCTGATTTGTAATCAGGGGGTCGTGGGTTCGATCCCTACAGCCGGCACCAATTTTTATAAATCCATCAGTGGTGAAGGCTACGCACTCAGGCTGCTCTTCGTCGAAGGCATGATCCCTGAGAGATTGCATCCTTGCTGCTCGGTCTCAAGCTGCTGCCGGCACGTTTCGGTGCGGAAGTCCGCTCCCGCACCTACACAAAAACCTCCACCTCCCTGACCACCCCATTCCGATCCTTCACACATAACCGCTGCCCCGACTCCGCCAGCGCGATCAAACGCTCATACAATTTATAGGCATTCTTCGTCACCTCCGCATACGATGTCGCCTCCGTCTTCTCCTTCAACAACGTCAACCGCTCCATTGAAGCCGGCGGCAACTCGATCTGAATCCGCGTCGTCGTCCGTTTCATGTCCCCTGCCTGCTGCCGAAATACCAGCCAAACCCCAGCGCGACGAAGTGCGTGAGCACCTCTAGCACCCTGTGCGCCTCAGTCGGCTGACGAGCCGCCAGCGCTGCACCAACCACCGCCAACATCACCACCAACCAAATCGCCACCATCCAAGTCATGACGCGCGCCCGCGTCCTCGCCTTGATGATCCGGATTTCGTGAATCTGGAAGTCGTCACGATCGTCGTCTTTCTCGCCCTTAATCTCATACTTCATCGCTACGCCCTCACCGAGGGCGCAACGTCACATCAGACGGTCATCACGCGCTCGGAATCGACACTGAAAAATTCGATTCAACTCATCAGAGAGGAGCGCGGGAGAGGCTTCGATCTCGGCGCCACGCCGAGTACGGTGCGCGGCCGGTCGATGATGCGGACGGGATAGCGCACAGCGACGACGCGGACGGCGTGAGGCCACAATGAGAGACAACCGCTTCTTGGCCAGCGCCCAAGCCGCTTTTTGCACACGAACACGAGAAAGAAGGCGTGCAGGGTAGGGCGGTGCGGGCTCTTGGATTGGAAAGTCGGGGAGGCGGTCGACAGCCACGAGCCAGCGTTCGTGGTTTCGCTGACGAAGCCATGTCCCATAACCGGTTAGGACCAACAGGCTATGAACACCGATAAAAGTGACGATCTCAGGGCGAACTTGGATGAGGTCGTCATGCAATAGATAGGAACTGGGCTGCACAGCCTCGCAGTAGAATTGACTCGGCATCTTTTGAGCCTGTTGTAGGTCTTCGAGGTCGAAGTCCCAGAATCCGGCTCGTTTAGCCAAGGCGACATACCGGCTATAAATTTCGAGCCTCGTAACGAGGGAATTCACAGGATCTTGGGCCATGCACTACGAGCTTACACGGCTACCCGTCAGTTGTCATCAAAAAATGAGTAATAATTGAGGATAGTGGGTCAGTTGGCGCTAACAGCGGATCACACTCTTGAGCCTGTTAATGTGAAACCCGTGGTAAAAACATGGTTAACCCATGGTAAGATTTTACCGTGCAAGCCACCCAAACACTTACATCCCATATCGCGCAGCGCGATCTCCTGAACCTAAGCCCAGGAGGAACCCCAGATTACAAGCGAATCGCCGATCTAATTCAGCTTACAAAGGCGGATTTGGGCAAGCTAGGAAAAGTCGCCAAGTCTTCTGTTCGCTTTGACGACCATATTCCCGTGCCGGTCGCCGAACGACTTCGCGAGTACGCCAACATTGCCAATCTCGTCGCGGAGTTTTTCAACGGCGATGCACAAAAAGTAGCTTTGTGGTTCGAGCTGGCTAATCCCATGTTGGGCAATGTCTCGCCACGAGTCATGTTGCGAGCCGGTCGTTACATTCGCCTGCTCAATTTCGTGCTCGAGGCGCGGGAAGCCGAAAAGGCCGTAAGGTCAAACACTCGTTGATCCGTAGATGATGCGCTATCCTTGGCGCAATCCAATGATTCTACGGATCGGCGTACATGGCGCGAGCCCGACCTTCCCGTACCAAAAAACGGAAACCTCCGCCGCGATCGAAACGTTACGTGCTCGATCGGTTCTCCGAGCGCGACATCGATTTCTGGAACACCCGAACGATCGAGATGCAGACCTATGCGGATCGGGTCTATTTCGATCTTGAGCGGCAACGAGTCAAGAACTACGATGCTCTCTGCGCAGCACTGCGAACCGTGACGCCAGCGTCCATTGACGTAGATCAATGGGTGCGGGTAACTGATTGGCAGTGGAGCCTGACCCCGCTGTCTCCCGCCGGGAGCATCAAAGGCATCGGCCAGCGTTTCAATATAGGACGAGAGCTCGACCGAGCACGCGGGCAGGCCTTTCCATCACTCTACATTGCGTGCGATGAAGACACTGGATACCGCGAGTATTTCGGAGGCCCACTCGCATCATCCTTCGGGAAAATGACCCGGGGCGAGCTGGCGTTGCGCAGTGCGGCTTCATTTACAACATTCTCGTTGCGAGGCCGCCTCGAACAAATATTCGATGCCAGGACTCCGAGCAATCTGAAGGCTTTCCTGAAGATCATCTCGCGCTTTGAGGTGTCGACCGACACACGCCGCTACGCGAGTGCTATGCGGTTGCCGCACCGTCCCTTATTGAGAACAACGGGGGATCTCTGGAAAAGACTCGTCGCGGCGCCGAGCTCCTGGCGTACCGAACCGCAGATGTCAGGGATTCCGGTGGCTAGTCAGCTGTTTGGCCGCTTCGTGCGGGACGCGGGCTTCGAGGCAGTGCTCTATCTATCGCAGAGAGGAGGGCGTGAGTGCCTAGCGATATTTCCTGAGAATTTTCCTCGTTCAGAATCCTGGATTGAAGTCAGTGGTGCGGCACCTGTAGGGGCGGCCTGTACGAGAATGGACAAAGACAATCTGTGCTTGGAAGGAATTTAGCGGCTAGCTGGATAAATTTGCGCGCAATCTGCACCCCCGTTTATCGTTTAATGTCCGGACCAGTTTGGTGCCGTTTGTAATCAGCGGGTCGCGAGTTCGATTCCTGCAGCCGCACCACTTTTTGCGCAGTCACGTCCGGTTCTAAATTTTCCGCACCGGCGAACGTACACTGATTGCACACGGCTGGCTGGCCTAAGCACCCTGCTTGCGGCGCAGTAGCTTTTCCCGGATTCATCAATACTCAAAACCTAACCGTCGCGATCGTAGCAGCATCGATGTGTGGAATTTGTAGGTGAGTATGATCTGCCGGGCCAGCAAACAATGATCCTTGGCGTTTGCGTTCGGGGAACAAAAAGCTTTTGATACCGCCATGCGCGATTCCGAATCGGCCGCCGCGATCATTGAAACCGACATTCCGCCGAGACTCGACCGACTGGGCTGGAGCCGCTTCCATTGGCTCGTCGGGTTGGCCCTAGGAATCACCTGGATTCTCGAGGGGCTCGAGGTCACCTTGGCCGGCGCGGTGTCCAGCGCGCTGAAGACCAGCCCCAGCTTGCACCTAAGCGATACGCAGATTGGCGCCTCTGCGAGCGCCTATATGACAGGGGCTGTGCTAGGCGCGTTGTTATTCGGCTGGTTCACGGACCGCCTAGGCCGCAAACGTCTTTTTTTGTGACGCTCGGCGTCTATGCGGCCGGGACAACGGCAACAGCCTTTGCGAACGACTTTCTGACTTTTGCTCTGTTTCAGTTTCTGACAGGAGCAGGCATCGGAGGAGAATATGCCGCAATCAATTCAGCTATCCAGGAATTCATCCCGGCACGCTATCGGGGCCGGACGGATCTCGCCATCAACGGCAGTTTCTGGCTCGGCGCCATGTTGGGTTCGCTGGCGTCCGCAGTGCTACTGGTTCCGGGCCGATTGCCAGCGGACGTCGGCTGGCGTGCGGCTTTTGCGATCGGTGGCATCCTTTCTCTCGTTGTACTGGCGTTCCGGCGAACTCTGCCCGAAAGCCCCCGCTGGTTAATCGTGCATGGGCGCGTGAGTGAGGCTGAGCAAATCGTCGTACGCATCGAGCAAGCCGCTGGGGCCACCACCGACGGCGCTGGCCTGCCGCGTCTTCGGCTGCACGCCAGTCGGCGCATCAACAGTTTCGTCGACCTTGCTGTCAGTTTATTCCAGCACTATCCGCGCCGCGCCGTGTTGGGGCTGGTGCTCATGGCCGCGCAGGCGTTCTTTTACAACGCAATCTTCTTCACGTATGCGCTTGTGCTGAGCCGCTTCTACGCGGTGCCGGGTGAATCCATTGGACTTTACTTGCTGCCCTTCGCCATCTGCAATTTTATGGGACCGCTCGCATTGGGCTGGCTCTTCGACTCCTGGGGCCGACGACCGATGATCGCGGCGACTTATGCACTGTCCGGAGTCTTGCTCGGTGCGACCGCGCTACTGTTCGTCACAGGTCAATTGAATGCGCTGACGTTGACGATCGCATTCTCCATTGTCTTTTTCTTTGCCTCGGTGGCGGCGAGCTCCGCGTACCTCACGGTGAGCGAATGCTTTCCGCTCGAAGTGCGCGCCCTAGCCATCGCCGTGTTCTATGCGCTGGGCACCGCGCTGGGCGGAATCGCTGCACCGTGGGTATTCGGCGCATTGATCTGCGCCGGCGATCCGCGTTCGGTGGCGGGAGGCTACACTTTCGCCGCGGCGCTCATGATAGGCGCCGCACTGGTGGAGCTGTGGGTCGGCGTGACGGCAGAGTGCCGTGCGCTCGAGGATGTCGCGCCGCCGCTGTCGAGCGCATGAGAGCGCCGGCACAGGGTGTATTGAACGAGGGCACATTACGCGTAACTACTATGAGCGCAGGCTGGGGAGCCAAATCGGAATCGGCTTCCAGAAACTAACGGAAATCTTTTCGGCGTTCGTCTAAATTTCTTATCGGCTTTTGTTGAGCAATGCAGGGGACGCGGAACGCGCTTGCGATTGCCACATAACATTTGTTAGTTTCCGCGCCGCACGAATAAAGGCCTCGGATCGCACCGAGGTTGGGGTCTGAAGCGGAGACGGAGCACATGGATATGAGAAATATACGTTTGCTATTGCATTGCATCACACGACATCTCCTGTAGTTTCAGCGGCATAAGCTTCTGAGACGCACGACTATGCGCTCACCATACCGGTCCGAGGGAACGGCGGAGAGCTTTGCGCTCGAAGAAGCCCTCTGGCTGCTGTCGTCGTTCTGTTCGCTGCATCGCAGAGCCTTCGATCCGGCCTTGTTTGCGCAGCGTTATCCGCCACCTGTCTCTGCACAGGCGTTTCAGCAAGCCGCTGATGAGCTTGACCTTTCGTTAGAGACGCGCCGTTGCTCACTCGCCGCCGCGTTGGCCTGGCGGATACCGATCGCCGTCCGGCTGCGCGTAGTATCCAGTGATGCCGCCGAAAAGGGTTGGGCGCTGGTACTGAATGCGGACGAAACGCGCGTTTCGCTGCTCGAGCGTGAGTCGAAATCCCCGATCGCCGTGCCCATCACCGAGCTTGCCGCACGCTTTACGGGCGAGGTCCTGTCATTGGCGCCCAAGCCCTGCGCTGCGTCCGATCCCGATAGTCTCCAGTTCCGTTCGGCCCGCTTTGGGCTACGTTGGTTTATCCCGGAGCTTCTGAAGCATCGGCCTGTGTGGCGCGATGTCCTGCTCGCCTCCCTCGTATTGCAGCTGATGGCGCTCGCCATTCCGCTGTTCACACAAACGATCATCGACAAGGTGGTCGTGCATCGCACCACGAGCACCTTGATCGCGCTCGGCATCGGCATGGGCGTGTTCTTGGTGTTCACGGGCGCCATGTCCTGGGTGCGGCAGTACTTGGTGTTGCACACGGGGCAGCGCATCGACGCCGTACTGGGTAGCCACGTGTTCGATCATCTGTTCCGTTTACCGCTACTGTATTTCCAGCATCGCCCCACCGGGATAATTGCCGCGCGACTGCAAGGCATCGAGACCGTGCGCGAGTTCATCGCCTCCACGGCGGTGACCTTGGCGCTCGACCTGCCGTTCCTCGTGATCTTCATCGCAATCATGTTCTGGTACAGCGTGAAACTGACGCTGGTGGTGCTGGCCATTCTGGCGGTGATCGCGGCGATGAGCGCGCTGGTGGCGCCGGTGTTTCAGCGGCGGTTGAACGAGCAGTTCCTGCGTGGCGCGGCGAATCAAGCCTTCCTCACGGAATACATCGCCGGCATGGAGACGGTGAAGTCGCTGCAGTTTGAGCCGCAGCTGGGTCAGCGCTATCGCAACCAGCTCGCCGAACTCCTCAAGGCGGGCTTTGCCACCCGGCAACTGGCCAACACCTACAACATCTGGGCCTCGACGCTCGAGCAGCTGATGACCACGTTGATCCTCGTGCTCGGCGCGTGGATCGTGATGACGAGCACGGCGTTCACCGTGGGTATGCTGGTCGCGTTTCAGATGTTTGCCTCGCGGATCAGCCAGCCGGTGCTGCGTATGGTGGGGCTGTGGCAGCAATGGCAACAGACCCGCCTTTCCATCGCGCGCCTGGGCGATGTGATGAATGCGCCGACGGAGCACTACAGTCTGGCGCCGCGGCGGGCGATGACGGCGGGCGCGGGACGCATCGAGATTGAAGGGCTAGCCTTTCGCTACGGCGAGCAATTGCCGATGCTGTTCGAGGAGCTCAGTTTTACGTTGCCTCCAGGGCAGCTCGTGGCGCTGATGGGGCCTTCTGGAGCAGGCAAGTCCACGCTCGCGAAGTTGCTGCAAGGGTTCTACGGCCCGACGCGAGGGCGTATTCGCATCGATGGCGTCGATCACAACAATCTTTCCGCTAATGAGCTGCGCGCCACGTTTGGCGTGGTGCCGCAGGAGACGGTGCTGTTCTCCGGGACGATTCTCGACAACCTGAAGCTGGCGAGCCCTTACGCCACGTTCGAGCAGGTGGTGGCGGCGTGCAAGATGGCGGAGATTCATTCGGTGGTGGAAGCCTTGCCGAATGGGTATCAGACGGAGATTGGGGAGCGGGGCGTGGGGTTGTCGGGCGGGCAGCGTCAGCGGCTGTCTATTGCGCGGGCGCTCCTCAAGGGGCCGAAGGTGCTGCTGTTCGATGAGGCGACGAGCAGCGTGGATGCGGCGACGGCTGAACAACTGGGCCGCACGATCAATGCGCTCAAAGGGCGGGTGACGATTCTGTTCATTGCGCATCAGTTGCCCAGGAGCTTGCAGGTCGATCATGTCGTGCGGATTGGGGAGAAGTTAACGGTGGTGCCGGATGAGAGACTGGAACCGGCGGTGCAGTTGTGAATGCGGCTGCTGACACGATGGCGTTGATGCCGAGGATTCGTTCGGCGCTGTTTGAGATTGCTACTCGTGAGCCGGAGCATGCGCCGCGTTGGGTGCTGTGGATAGTGTGCGCGCTGTTTACGGTGCTGCTGATCTGGGCGATCTTCGCCCAACTGGACATCGTGGCGGTGGCGCAAGGCCGTCTGGTGCCACAGACCTATGTGAAGATTGTGCAGCCTGCAGAAGCCGGCATCGTGCGCGAGATTCTCGTTGACGAGGGCGATCGGGTGAGTCAGGGCCAGGTGCTGGTGCGGCTGGATGCCACGGAGAACACGGCAGACAGCACCGCTTCAGAACGTGAGCTTGCGATTCAGCAGCTGCAGGTACGCCGTATCGAGGCGGAGCTTGCTGGGCAAACGATGAGCCGGCAGGTCGGCGATGACGCGGTGCTCTTTACTCAAGCGCAGGCGCAGGCCCGTGCTCATCGTCAGGAGTTCTTGGATTCGGTCGCGCAGGAAAATGCTGCGCGCGAGCGTGCTCGTAAGGAGCTGGCCGCCAGCGTGGAGATTCTGCGTAAGCTTGAGAAGACCTTGCCGAGCTATCAGCGCTCTGCGGAATCTTACGAAAAGCTCGCGGCGGAAAAACTTGTGGGGAGCTTGCAGGCAGAGGAGAAGCGTCGCGATGCGACGGAAAAAGCGCAAGACCTGGAATCTCAGCGGGCAACAGTCGAGAGCCTCGAAGCGGCGGTGCTGCAGTCCGATCGGCGGCTGGTGCAGCTCAAGAGCGCTTACGAGAGCGATCTACACACGGCGCGTGTGGATGCGCTGGAACGTGCGACGCAGCTCGAGCAGGAAGGGGTGAAGCTCAAATTTCGGCAAGGGCATCTGGAATTGCGCGCGCCGCAGGCGGGGACGGTGAAGGAGCTCGCGACGACCACGATCGGCGCGGTGGTGCAGCCGG
>Ga0065707_10082099_pt1 | contig 22054 bp, 20 predicted proteins | sample SwiRhicommuniRL3_FD_59094 | JGI IMG/M metagenome (GOLD analysis project Ga0065707, IMG submission 59094) | Switchgrass rhizosphere bacterial communities from Rose Lake, Michigan, USA - RL3 v2 (version 2) | ecosystem: Host-associated > Plants > Roots > Rhizosphere > Soil | place: East Lansing...
TCGCCATGGCGGCGAATTTTAACGGCTTATTCCTGACGCTGAGTGCAGCGAACCCCAGCGCCAGGCCAGCCATCGCCCCCATGGCGCCGGCCTTGCCAAACAATCCCCTGAATCTCACCTCATAGCCTTTGAGACCCGCAAACATGGATTCGTAGGCAAGGGCGGGATCGATCTTGGCGAAGATCAGGCTGACAACGGTAATCAAACTGGTCATCAGCACGATATAGCGGATGAAATCCTGCTGACTCGCACGGCCCGAACGCCATTGCCTCTCGTGATAGGCCATAAAAAAGACGACCGCGGAAGACAACGATAGCCCCTGAAGCAGCACGAATCCTGGAAATTCGGCCACTGCCGCGCTTGCCAAAATCGAGAGGATATAAAGAAGCACCGGCCAATAGCGGCGCGCTATCCCATAGGAAAAATGCTGTAGCAGCCACCAGCTTCCAATCGAAAGACACAGCCCCTGTGCAACTGCACGCAATGCATATGGAACGGGCGCGTAAACCAGATCCTTTGCAATCATGAATACGACGAAAAGCAGTAAGACCGCCCGCCATACTTTCACGGCGACTGCACCCACTCGGGCGCCGCCGGTTTTTTGAATGGGCCCGCTCGCAAGGCCGTCGCTTGCGCCACGTCGAGCCTACCCAGCAGGTACACAGCCACTCCGGCCCGTGGCCAAAGCTTTTGCAGCAGAGCGACGTTGGACGCAAGCAGACCGGCATCACGGGAAATCACACGGTCGCCGACGCGCTCATAGTTACCCAACAGCACATGCAGTCTGTCCGGATCGCGCAGTGCGGCGCGGGCGCGCTCGATCTGCTCGACCTGCGGTTGTGGCCGATAGTCCATGTGGTAGATGGCGTCTATCCAGCCGCGATTGAGCCAGTCGATCTCATTGCGTCCTTCGAGCGCCCGCTTGTCGGCCTGCGGTTCGCCGTAGCCGTCAACGCTGATGATCGCTCCCGGCTTGAGACGTCTCGCCTCCTCCGCAAAGTGAAATACGATTTCACCCACGGCCTTGTCCTGCCAGGCCTGGATTCTCGTCCTTGCCTCGGATGTTCCCGCAGCCGCGGCATAGTCCTTGTGTAAGTCAAATCCGCCATACGCCGTATAGTCCGCAGCGCAGGCGCTCGAAGTGCACACTCCCATTGAGCGGATGTAATCGAGATTGATGCCATCGACATCGTAGCGTCTCACGACATCCAGCATCGCGCCGACAATAAACTCCCTGAAGGCGCGGTTGTGAACGTCATAGGCGCCCTCAGGCACACCGGATCCATAGAATTGCGGGTGCCGATCGTCCTCGCGGTGGACTACCGTGAACCACGGATGCAGCTCCATTCGAAGCTCGTGGGCCTTGCGAATCGCATATTCGAGCGGATCCCAACCGCGAGCCATGCGCTGACGAAGCTTATCGTCGCTTACTTCGTCAGTGCTGGGATACAGGCTGCCGCGACCGTGCCAGACGTTTACGACATAGACGTTAAAGCCGGCCTCCTGCGCCCGTTGCAGACGGGAATCTATTTCGACAGGTGCATAGGCCCAGCCTGGATCTTCATCGAAGATCGCCCGAAGAGTATCTGCAGCATTGACTACGGGCGACAAGAGCGCCAGCGCGCAGCAGATGAGGAGGCCACTTGAGGTACGTGCGGTCACCTCCCTACAGTCCTACAAAAAAGTTACAAGCGTGTTTAAGGCGTAACAATACGTCCACATTCCGCTCTTAAGCTACCGGGCATCACATGAACGCCACTGCGCAATACATGGCGCAGCCCTCGCTTGCGGGCTACATCTCCCGGAATACCGTAGCGTCGCTCCTGAATTCGTCGGTGAGCGCCGTGACCGTGGCGTTGTGCCTGCCACTACTGGTGAGATCGCTGGGCCCAGACCGGTATGCTCTCTGGGCGACAGTCGGCCTGTTCGTGACGCTCGGCGCCATGCTCGAATTGGGCATACCTCGCGCGATGGTCGCCACAATTTCGGGAGCTACTCCCGAGCAGGCCAGCCGTGCTTTTTCGGCGGGAATTGCGACTGCAGGTCTCATCGCTCTCATCAGCTCCGCAGCGCTTGCGACTGTCGCACTGATGGGGATCAACATCTGGGGCAGCAAGTCGTTCCTCGCCGCACGCGGCAATTTCTCTCTTATCCTCTGTGGTTCTGCAGTGCTGATGCTTGTCAATCTGACGGCCACATTGCGCGGCGTGCTGGAAGCCGCATTTCGCCTGCACTGGATCAATGTCGCCTACGCAGTGCAGACTTTGCTCGTTTACGCCCTGGCCTTGATGGTTGCATGGCTGACGCGCTCGACGGATTGGGTGCTATGGTCATCCGTTGCGGTCTACGCCCTGATCTTTGGACTGCATGTCATCATGGTTGCACGCTTGCCGTTCGCGCGGCTGCGATGGCCGGATCGGCGGACGTTCCGGCACGTTGCCATGCACGCAGGCAAGACTTGTGTCATCGCTCTGCCGGGGGTGGTCACCTTACCGATTCTCGGCTATTTATATCTTCGCAACGCACAGCGTGCCGCCGACTATGGAACATTCGACCTTGCGATGCGAGTCACCCTGCTTGCAGCCAGCACGCTGAGTACGCTGGCAATGCCGGTGCTCGCGATAGTCAGCTCCGCTCGAGCCGCGGGCTTCGAGCAATTGCGGGCATTCATTCGCCGCTACACGTTGGCGCTGCTCGTTGCTTACGTATGCGGCGTCGCTATCTTTGCGGCAATCGGCACACCTCTTCTTCAATTGGCATTCGGCAAAAGCGGAGCCCAGGTGCATGCCGCCGCTCTCATCGCACTGCTTGGAGCCGGTCTTGCCTCAGCGGTCGAACCATTGAGCCGGTCTCTGCTTGGCTTGGGCTTCGTGCGTGCGTTGGCCTTATGCCGGTGGGCGCTGCTCGTCACCATCGTCGCGGCGATCTCGATCTTCGCGGCCAGCCCGAACATCGTACGATTTCCCGCCGCGTACAGCCTAGGCAATGCCGTTGCGGCCGGCCTGATTTTCGCTTGTTACTGCTGGCTCACGCGTCCTAAGCCAATCGCGACGACTTAATGTCGTATCGACAATCTCGCGAATCTTGCGAACATACTTTTCCGGGGAGAAACGTATCTGCGCATCCAGGCGCCCCGCCTCTCCTACACCGCTTCGCTCACGCGGATGGTTCCACAACCACGCCAGACGGGAGGCCAGATCTTTCGCGTTGCCGGGTTCGTGAAACCAACCCGTCTCGTTATCCGTAATCAACTCGGTGTGCGCACCGCTGCGTGCAAGTACCACGGGTAAGCCAGCGAGCATCGCCTCGACTACGGCGATACCGAAACCTTCGGCAAAGGTCGGATTCACATATACATCTACTGCACGAAATATGGCGGCTACGTCATCTCGATACCCCAGGAAATGGACGATGTCCGCTACGCCGCAAACACGGGCGTTTTGCTCGAGCTGATTTCGCAGCATGCCATCCCCAACCATATATATCCTGACTGGAATGGCTTGCCGACGCAGCAGAGCTGCGGCCTCGATCAGTGTGGTCTGACTGCGCACGGGGATCAGGCCACCCACGTGGGCGATTTTTAGCTCCAGCGTCTGGCCGGAACAGCTTGACAGCGGAATCTCTTCCTGGCGGTCGGTGTGTTCGCCACGTGGCATCACAGGATCGTGCAAATACGCAAGCCGTATCGAGGGAATGGAGTAGGCCCGATGCACCGTGCCGGCCGTGTAGCCCGAATTAGCGACCACCAGATCTGCGGCACGCAGGCTCATGCCCCGCGCGTACCGCTTCAGACGGACGCTCAGCGAATCTTTTGGGTCTGTAAGAGCAGGCCCATGCTCCAGATGAACGAGCGGAACGCCCAAAAGCCGGGCGATCGGCAGCCCGCAGATCAGGGATCGAGTGAAGTGAGTGAATAGAATCCGTGCGCCCGATTCGCGTATTCCCCTCAACGCCCGTGCGAACACAATGGCAGGCGAAGTGCTGTACAGGCAGTGCACTTCGCCACCGTCGGCGACAATATCCGGCGCCAGCTCTCCAGGCATCATCGGAAAAAAGACATGCCGCATCTCATGCCCGTGCGAATAGCGTGTCAGATATAAAAGCTTGCGCCCGGTGCCCCCAAACCGAAAGACATCCTCCAATAGGTGCGCAACAGTGACCGTGGGGATGCTCAATATGCGCGCTTCTCGGACTCCGATGCCCGATTGAGCACGGTACCCAACACTCGCGACGGTCCGAGCAACTCATTCATGCGCGCCAGGTCTTCACGGCGCGTGCGCCCTTCCGACGCCACGATCACCACCGCATCGAGCAGCGGCGCGATAGTGAGCACGTCATCGGCGAGCAACAGTGGCGGCAGATCGAGCATCACCAGCCGGTCGGCATAACGCGTAGTCAACTCATGCAACAGCTCTTTGACCCGCGCCCCAGCCAATAGCTCCGAGCTGCCCGCAAGCGGCGCCACCGTCGGCAGGATCAACAACCGCTCGACGCCCGACAACCGCCAGAACAGATCATCTACGGGCGCTTGTCCGGTGAACCAGGCCTCGAGCCCCTGCTCTGCGGGCAAATCGAGCACCGTCGCAACGCTCGGCCGCCGCAAATCGAGATCGATGAGCAATACCGTTTGATTCGGTTCGGCGGCAAGGCTCAACGCAAGATTAACGGCTGTCAGCGTCTTGCCTTCCCCATCCGCCGCGCTAATCACGCCGATAGTGCGCAACTGGTGCGCGCGCACGCGTTGCAGAAACTGCGTGCGCAACATTCGATAGGCGGAGGCGGCGGACCCTGTTTCTTCAGGCATGACGACGCGCCGGCCCCGCAATCTCGCACGGTCAGGCGATGCTACCTGTGCGCGCCGCGCCATGTGAGGCGATGACAGTGGCGACTCAAACAGACGCTGAATGACTTCCACAATAACCCCCGCGGCCTACAATCCAAAACGCCGCAGCGCTGTGAACCACAACACATCGAGCGGCCGGAAAAACAGATGCACGGCGAGCACCGCAAGCATGCAGGCGGCCGCAGCGGCCCCCAGCGAAAGCCTCAAGCGCGTGCGGCCGGCCAGCACGTCGGCCTCTGTTTCAATATGTGGCACCAATGCCAGCAGCGGCGCGGCGAACGCATCCTGCATGTCGCGGCGGCCGCGGACGGTGGCATCGAGATTCTCGCGCACCACCACGATTCCGGCGGATAACGCAAGCGTCAGCACAAAGCCAACGATCAGAATCGCGGCGCGATTTGGGCTCACCGGCTCCTCGGGTGGCAGCGGAGGCTCAATCAGCGTAAAGCGCTCGCCCTTGCGGTCGGACTCGAGATTCTGCGCAAGCTGTGCTTCCATTTGCTTGGATCGCACCTCCTGATATTTGAGTTGCGCGCTTTCGTAATCGCGGGTGAGCCTGCGGTATTCTCTCTCGATCTGCGGGGAAGTGGACACCTTCCTCTGATAGCTCGCGATCTGCGTACGCAGCTGCGCAACCTGCGTTTCGAGCGCATGCTTGTCGTTGAGCGTGGCGGAGAGCTGCGCCTGCAGCTGAATATACGCGGGGTTGTCGGGTAGATCCGCCCCCTCCCCCGTTCCACGGGGGAGGGTCGGGGTGGGGGCATTCGACAATTCGGCTTCCAATCCTGCAACCTTTCGCTGCAATCGCTCCACATCCGGGTGATCCGCCGAATACTTCTGCTGCGCCGTCCCAAGCTCGCCACGCGCAGTCTCGAGTTGGCGGCGCAGCTCATTGGCGGCGGACTGTGCGCCGGTTTGCGCCTCGAGCCCAGCGATCTCACGCTCCAGCCGCCCGATGTCCGGATGCTCGGGTGAGTACAACGCCCGCGCGCTAGCCAGTTGCGACTTCAACATCTTGAGCCGGTCGGTCGGGCTCATGATGCGCTCGCCGCTGTCGGTAGTGAGCATGGAATTGGGTTTGATCTGCGCAAGCTGTGCTTCCAGAAACACGCGTTGCTGATCCAGCGACATCCGCCGCGCGTCGGCGTCGCGCAATTCCTGCTCCGTGCGGTCGAGCAGCTGCAGATTCATCCCTTGCAGCTCCGGCAGCGAGTCCGTGTGCTTCGATTTGAAATCCGCGAGTTTCGTTTCGAGCTCTGCGATTACCTTGCTCATGCGCTCGCCTTCGGCGAGCAGGAAGCTGGAGGCGTCGTTGGCAAGGCGCGCGCGCTCGGTTAGATTCTCACTGAGATAGAGCGTAGTCAATTCATTCGCCACCTTCACAGCTTGCTCCGCGGAACGGCTCGTATAGGACACGGTGAACGCGATGGTCGCCTGCCGCGGCAGTCCGCTGCGCGGATCGACTACATCCGCGCTGATCATCTTGAACTCGATGTCCTTGCGCATGCGCTCAATCAATTCCTCGCGCGTATCGCGCCGCACTCTGTCCGTGTAGAGGCTGTAACGGCGGATGATGTCGAGTAGATTTTGCGTGGTCATCACGCGCTGGCTGATCACCTGCACGCGCTGGTCCGCGTAAGAGCTCACGGTGGAACGCACCAGATCTATCGGCACTTCCTGCTGCTCGATCAAAATCGTGCCTGTGGAGCGGTAATGAGGCGGCAGAAAGAGCGCGAGCAGCAATGTGGTAACAACGCAGCTCACCGCGGTAATTATGGCTACCCTGCGGCGCCGTGAGAGCGCGCCGACAAATTCGCGCAAGTTGAACTCGCGTTCTTTTTCTTCGTTCTCACTCATGGGAATTCCCAGGCTCTGATGGGGCGGATCGCCGGCGCCCAACGCAAGGCGAGAGCAGCATACCAACCCTGCGCGTCCGTATCGGCGATGCGTCGCTGCGCATCGTTGCCTCCCACACGGAGAGCCACGATCCAGTTCTGCGACAGATTGCGATTGAGCGCCGCTTCCGCGGACAGATAGCGATATTCCTCATTGGCGAACAAGCCCACAGCGCGTTCCGCATTACGAATGGCGTGCAAACTCACACTGCCCGTGAACCGCGATGCAATCGTATGACTCATACTTATCGATGCTTCATCGCGGCGCGCCAGCACACCGCGGCCGTTGGGCGTGAGGCTGCGCGCCAGCGACAAATTCCACTGCCCCGCCTCAAGCGCGCGGCTAAGCTGCGCATCCCATACTTGGGAGCGATCGCTGCGGGTCTCAAAAGGAGTGGCCCGCTGCGTTTCGCTCGAGCCTGCGGAAAGCTGCAGGCGCAGCGCAGGCGATAGCGCACGCGTCATGCCGATCTGGAGCCCGATATCACGACTGGTCGTAAACACAGCCGGTGCTTCCACTTTGCTTCCAAAGGCCGTGAGACTCCAGGACGTATAGGCGGACAACTGCCGCACGAGACTGAGTGAAGCGTTGGGATATCGATAATCCACGAGCCCGGAGCTTTGAGCGTCCGGGTAGCTCACATCCGCAAACCCCAGCTGCGCATCGAGCTGAAGTTCGCGCGAAAAATATCTGTTCCACGACACCGAGGCGCTGCGCAGCTCACGGCGCGTGTTGGCATCCACGATGCCGGTTTCCGCAAGCTCGGTAGTCAGCGTGCTCGAGCGTGAGATTTCAGCGGAAGCTGAAAGCTCAGAATATTCCCGCGGCCATCGCCCACCGAGCTGCAACGAGCTGTCCTCGGAATCCAGCGCGCGATCGCCGTTGAAGCGCTGCAACTCGAAACGAGGGCGCAGGGTCAGCTCCACATTTTCCGTGGCGCGTGCGATGGCGGCGTCGAATGACAGCCATGTCGCCTGGCTCGCATCCTTTTCCGTCGCCGACAACAACCGATTGCTCTGATGATCCATCCGCCATTCCAGCGCCGGCTGCCACGACCAATCTGCAGCCGATGCGAACCCACTCATCGTCATCCCGGCGAAAGCCGGGATCCAGTAAAAGCGGCCTTTTAACTGGGCCCCGGCTTGCGCCGGGGTGACGGAAGCGGCTCTCACGGCACCACCACCGTATCGCCGCTCTTCAACAGAATATTCTGCGCGAGCTCCCGGCCGCGCTCCACTTCCGCATACCGGAAACGAATGGACTGCTGCTCGCCGTTCTCACGTCGCAGCACCACAATGTCATTCACCGCGGCAAACGGCGCCGTACCGCCCGCCAGACTCAACGCCTGCATCACATCCACCGGCTTGCTGAACGGATACTCACCCGGCCGCAACACTTTCCCAAGCACATAAATGCGATTGCCGCCAATGGTGCGCACCGCCACGGTGACCACGGGCTTTGGAATGTAATGCTCGAGCCGCGCGGCAAGCTCTGTGCGCAAATCGGCAATGGACTTGCCCGCCGCCATCACTTCTCCCGCCAGCGGAAAGGAAAGTCCGCCGTCAGGCTGCACCAGCACTTCGCTCTGCAGATCCTGCTCTTTCCAGACGGAAACCATGAGCACGTCGCCGGGCTGAATCCGGTAGCGCTCGACAGCGGCCGGCGCCTCATCCGCCGTGGCAGGCAGCGAGGCGATAGCAAGGAGCAATGCTAAAAAGATTAGGCGCATACGATTGTCATACTAGGTGTCGAACGTGACGCTTTCTTTGCGAAGCAGCCGCCGGCGAACAAATAGAAGAAGGAGGGGACTTCTTCCACATGCTCACCGACGGCGGATCCGCCGCGGCTGCGAGGCTTGAGCGAACCGCAGGGAGGGGACCTGCGGATCGCCTGGGCCCGCGCGCCGCTATACCGTCGCTGCCCTTTCTTTGATGACGAAACCACGCCGGCGCGCGAAGCCGATGAGCCCCGCTGCGCCCGAAACCAACAACCAGCCCGCAGCCGGCAGGGGTACGGAAGAAGCAGCCGACGCTACCGCATTCCACTGCAGGCTCACGGAATAAAGACCCAGATTGAGGTCGCCCTGGGTATTACCTGAAACGATCGCGAAGAAGTGCCCTGGCGCCGTCACGTCGAAAGTCAACGAGCCGGGCGCGCTCAGCGAAGCCAGCATCGAAGTGGTGCTGACCGCCGCAAAGCTGAGCCCACTCAAAGTGTCGGGCCACACCAGGTCCTTCAATACAACAGACACTGTGCCGGCGGCGGGCACTAGAAAGTCGAGCACGCTTGCGAAACCTCCGCCGACGAGCTGAGTGTGCTCGAGCAACGTAACAGGGCCCGCAGGCAAAGTCGTCTCTGCTCTGGCCAAAGGCGCGCCGAGGCACGCGAGCGCCACCACTGCAAACGCCGCTTTCAAACGATTCGATCTAACTGGAAACATGTCAACCTCCTGTAGCAACAGCCCGCACCGGCTCAACCACGAGCTGGGCATCGCCATTGCCGCGATAAACGTACTTTTCGTACAAATACTGGCGCAGCGATGCCGAGAGCTCGCTGCCTTCCGGCGCATGTCGGGCAGGCTGCTGCAGCTCGCTCAATAGCAACGCTGCATAAGGTTCCTGACCTCCGGTGAGTGCAAGCAATGCGATGTCATCGCGCGCCACTTGCCGCTCGGTTTCCGTGCCTTCATTGATGATGGCTTCGAGGCGCGACGCGTCGATCTCGAAGAAGCGCATCAGCTCGACGCCCGCTTCGACAAACACCGGCACCAGGTTGCGGCCCCGAACTTGCGGGTCGTAGAGCGGACCTAGGCGCGTCAGCATGTTTTTCACCGCAAAGCGGATCACGTCGGAGTCCCGCGCACCGAGGCGCTGGGCGAGCTTCTTCACCTTGCGCACATCCGCACCATTCATACGGATGGAGACCGCCTGCTTACGACTTTCAATCATTTTGTTCTCCATGTTGCATAAGACTGTAGCGAGGCTGTGTTGCAATGCCTTTGCGTTCCTGTGACATCGGCTCAACGAATGTAGACGCTACGGACAAAAAAAGCCCCGCAAGGCGGGGCTTGAATCTCCGGTTCGATGACTAACCGGGTCTCAGGGACCTTTGAATTCAGGCATTTTTGCGTCGGCGTGCAATGCCGGTGAAGCCGGCGAGGCCTGAAAGCAGCAACCATGCAGCGGCTGGCAGCGGCACTGTGGGCGCACCGAGATGCACCGTTCCACTATAGGCGCCACCGGAAGATCCGGTGACATTGCCGCGTAATTCCAGCACATAAGTGCCGGCGTCGAGGTGAGTGGAAGGCAGCGCGTTCACCGTTCCGGTGGTCGAGCCGAGATTGATTGCCGTCGTCCAGAAATCCAGAGCGCTGGGAATGGGCCCGACGTAGGGCGCCGTTGCCGTAGTGGCGTTGGGCAGTTTGTAGAGCCGCTCCTGGAAGCCCGTGATCTGAAAGCTGGAGCCAAGATCGATCGTCGAGGAGATCGAGCTGCCCTCCGAGGCAGTGATCTGAATGACGAAAGCGTCGTAAAAGCTCGCGCCGGCATAACTGGCCGGATACGCGGAACCTGGAATGATTCCCCCTGTAGCGCTTGCGGACTGCAGCGCGGTGTTTGAGTAAGTGTAGGTGCCGGGCGTGGTGAGCACCGTCGGCGTTGGGCTGCTATTGCTGTCGCAGGCAACCGGCGTGGCGCCGTTTGCGTATTTCGTGCAATTGAGATTCAGGCTGGCGGCGGCCGCCGGCCCAGCGGCAAGCAATGACAATGGAACAAGAGCCAGCGTGGCAAGCCACGCCTTCGATGAAAGTCGCATGAGTCCCCTCCTCAGTAAAGCGACGAACGTTGGTGTTATCGGGGAGGGAAGGTGCGCGCGGCGGATGACAGGGAGGTGAAGGGAGTGTTAAGGCGTTGCAGGAGCGCGCTATTAGTCGGAATTGAAGTGCTCATCAAGAAACTCGATCCGCCGCTTCCAGATCGATGGCGCTCATTCTGGAGCAGGAAGGCAATAAATTTAGCGATCGTTCGATGCCGCAAGGCGCATGACCTCCGCGTTGCCGCTCAGCGACCGCATATGCCGGATTGCGATGGCGTTCAGCCGCCTGAGGCGCTCTCCCTGGGGCAGCCCCATATGAATGAATTCGGCGTTCAGACTTTCCATGTTGGCGAGCACGAGCAATTGCTGCACCGAGGCATCGTCGCGCATGTTGCCCTCGAGCGAAGGATTGGCATCGCGCCACTGCTTGGCGGTCTGACCGAACAGAGCCACGTTGAGCAGATCGGCCTCGCTGGCATAGGTGCGCGCGGCCTGCTCCGCCGTGACGACGGCAGGGATGAGGTTCGCCTTCACGGCATCGGTATGGATGCGGTAGTTGAGCTTGGAAAGGGTGCGGTTAATGTCCCAGGCGAGGGAGAGGCGGTGGCTCTCGTCTTCCTTGAGGCGCTGGAATTCCTTGATGAGATATAGCTTGAACTCTGAAGAAATCCAAGCGGCAAATTCAAAGGCGATATCCTTATGAGCAAACGTGCCGCCGGAATTTCCCTGCCTGGAAATAATGCCGATCGCGCCGGTCGTTTCTATCCATTTGGATGGCGATAATACGAAGGCGTTACTGCCGGCCGCATTTTTAAAGGCGTCGAATTCGACCCCTTTGAAATGAGGGTTGTGCAGGCTCTCCCACAAGCCCAGGAATTCGATCGTGGTTTTGGATCTCATCCAGTTCTTGACGATATCCTTCGGCTCGTCGGCGTTTTTATACCGGGCGATATCCGTCAAGCAGATGTAGTCATCTCCCTTCTGGGACAGCACCGTGATAGTGGCGCCTTTTACATCGAGCGTGGATTTTCTGGATGGCTGTGACTTGTTCTTCATTCCTTGATCCTGCACGCGAGTTGGGTAGGGCGAGCCGAGGTTCTAATTAATCATATCCTCCGATATTCATCGTTGTCTATTTCAATCCTCATACAGTAATCGTTCGATACGATTACTGTATGACCCGCTGATCGTCGGCTTTCTGCTTGTAATCATCCACAAGATTCTCGAGCTGGGTGCGCTTGATCTTGGTGAATGGTTCGCTGCGCGCGAGATTAGAGAGCAGGCCCTGATGCTCCAAGCGGTCGAGCACTTCGCCGTTGATTTTATAGAGCGCGAGATTGTGATCCACGCAGGACTTCAGGTCCCGGTCGCGCGTGGTGAGTGCTTCGGTTTTAGCCGTGCGGTCGGTTTCGACATCGCGCAGCGTCTGCGCCGTTTCGCGAAACTTGGCGACCAGCTCCTGCATGCGTGTTTTTTGCTCGGTGAGCTCGCTCTGCGCCGTGTCGCGCTCCTGCGCGGTACGCGTGGCAGCGGCGGTTGAAGCGCGCTCCCGTGCGCCCAAGGTTTGCTGCCCTGTTTTGAGCGCGTCCCGCTCTTTGCGCATCTTTTCCAGCTCTTCCTTCAAATGCGCATTCTCGGACTGCAACACCGTACGCTCCGAGCCGAGCTGCTGGATCTGTTGCAGCATCTGCGCGTTGGCCGCCCCGCTGCCGCCGCTACGCGCGGTTTGTCCCCATGACGGAGCCGCCGCAACCAGCAAGATGCCCGTCGTCGCCAGAATGGAGCGGTACATGGTGGGCTTCCTCAAAACTGCGCGTTGAGATCGAATTGCAGCACGTCGATCCCAAGCGGCGGGCCATCGATCTCATTGGCGCTCAAATAGCGCAGGCGCGCGAGTACCCGTGGCGTGAACGAAAAATCCGCGCCGAGGTAGTAGCCTTTGGCGTCTGTTCCCCCCAGATGGAAATCCGAGTCGCTGAACGCATCGAGCACGGCATCAGCCTCCACATAGCGATAGCCCACGAATGCCCGCCAGGCATGGCGCCGCGCCATGTCATTGGCTCCGAAATTGAGCTCCCCGAGATAGCCATTGGTGCGCTCCGGCGCAGGCAAGCCGATGCGGGCGCTCGTTTCAGCGGCATCGAACCCGATATTGCGCACATAGTCGGCGACCAGTGCAATGCGGTAAAGCGGCGAAACCTTGTAGTCAAAATTCAAGGTGGCATTGGCCAGCTTGTAATCCGCGGCCAGCGCGAAGAGGTTCGTAGCCGTGTCGACATCGTTGCGGATGTCGAACAGCGTGTTGCCTCGCTGCAGGAATTGCGGTGCGGTGAAGTCGAGCAGTCCGCTGTCCGGCGCGTTGCGCTGCCCCACGATGTTCTCGTAATCGTAGTAGCCCGCGCCAAAGCGCACGCGACTGCCGCCTTCGAACTTCCATTCGAAGCCCAACTGGCCGCCGAACAGCCACTTGTCCTTGTTGGAAAGCTCGACTTCCTGAATGGGAAAGCCGCCGAGTGTCAGGAATGCGAAACGCCCATAAGGATTATCGCGCGTGAGGCCAAAGCGATAGTTGGCCGCGATTCCTTCGAAGCTCAAGTCCGTATCCCACACCAGATCGCTGCCCAACCAGGGATTCGGCATGCGCCCGCCCCAGGCATTGAGCGCATGCCGGCCTGTTGCGCTGTTGCCATACCATTTGAGATAGGCCAGATCCACGCCTGTTTGATAGCGGACGCCTGTGTTGCCGAGTGTTTGATTGGTGGACACGGGATCCGATAAGTTGCCTGTTGAAAGGCGCGTAGCGAGACTCCAGCCCCAACCCAATTGCGCCTCAAGACCCAAGCGCAGACGCGCACGCAGGCGCTGCCGGTCTTCAGTGGTATTGAGCAGCGCAGCGATGCCCGCGCGGCCTATGCCGCCGCGGCTATTTACGGCCAGAAAGTCCACATAGGCGTTCTCAGCATTGTCGGGCGAGAAAAGATCGCCCTGCCCCCGCAAGCGCACGTCGCCGCTCCAGCGCACGCGTTTGATCCAGTCCGGTAGCGCACCGGGCACGCCCCACTCTTCCGATTGCGCCTGCTCGATCACTTCCTTCGTGACTTGCGGGGCGAGCTCGGCGGCGACCTGTTTGCGGATCTCATCCTTCACGATTTCCGGAACGTAAGGCACCCGGATGGCGCCGGCTTCAGCATCCGCCTTATCCTGCGCTTGCGCGGCTTGCGCCGTTGCCGCAGCATCGGCCGTCGCCTTTTCCTGCGCGGCCTGCACCATGGATTGCGCCTGCTCTTTGGTGAGCACGCCTTTCTCCACAAGCCCCTGCAGAAGATTCACCACCGTGTTGCGCAATTCGCTGAGGCTGCGCTCCTCCTGCGATTGCGCAGCCCACGCGTTGTTGACGAACACCAAAACGGAACAGAACAGAACAATTCTTCTCATGACTCTCTACTTATGCGCGTGAATTGATGCGCAGGCTCACAGGTTGCGGCATATCCGCCGGTGGGGCCTGCGCCATGCGGATGCGTTTGAGCACCTGCTCGATCGCATCGTCGCGTTGCCGGTTGCCGCTCGATTGAGCCAGCGCCACGCGTTCGACTGTGCCGTCAGCACGTACCCATAGGCGCACGGAAACGCTATACGAACCCTTGCGTGTTTCCTTATCTTCCTGCAGGCGATCGAGAATCTCGCTTTTGAGAAGGCCGCCGTACCACGCGTATGCGCTGCCGCCGCTGGCCAACAAATCGCGGCCGCCCGGACGCGCGGCCAGACCGAAGCCATCGCCACCAGCCGTGCCCTCGGCGTCGACGCCCAATTGCTCACCGGGCGGCGGGTCGTTCGTGGGCGCCGGTTCGGGCGGCGGCTCGTTGAGCTTTTCTTCCTCCGGCGGCGGAGGTGGAGGCGGCGGCAGATCCGGAGGTGGCGGAGGCGGACGGATGATATGGATTTCCTGCGCTACTTTTTTCTGCACCGGCGGCGTGGTGCTCAAGAAATGGCGCACCATCCAGAAAAGGCCGCCGCCCACGAGCGCCAGGCATACGATCAGCATCTTGATGCGGCCGTTCATTTGACGAGCTTCTGCGTCACGAGTCCCAGCTGGGAAATTTCCAGCCGTCCGACGAGGTCGAGCACGTCGACCACGCGCTGATATTGAATGGACGAATCCGCCTTGATGATCACCGGCAGATCGGGATTCACGGACTTGTACTGCCGCAGCAGGTTCTCGAGCTCAGGCATCGTCACGGGGAAGGTGTCGAGATAAATTGTGCCGTCGGCTGTGATGGAAATCGCCTTGGTTTTGTTTTCCGCGAGGCTCGGCTGCGCGCTCGCCTTCGGCAGGTTTACCTTGATGCCCTGCACCGTCGCCGTAGTGAGGATGATAAAGATGATCAGCAGCACATACGCAAGATCGAGCAACGGCGTCACGTTGATCTGGTCGTAAACCTCATTGTCGCCGCTCGGCGCCTGGGACATTGCATCGGCCCTAAGAGTGCGTTTCGGCAATGCGGGTTACGAACTCATCGACGAACACGCGCATGTCCGCCCCGATCTCACGCACCCGCGAGTTCAAAAAGTTATAGCCGAAGAGGCAGGGAATCGCGACGCCAAGGCCAGCCACCGTGGCAACCAGCGCAGCCGCCGTGCCTGGCGCAATGGCATTGATATTGACGTCGCCGGTCGCTGCGATGGCGGCAAAAGTAATCATGACGCCCACCACAGTACCGAGCAACCCAAGGAATGGGCCGCCGGAGATTGCAATGGTGAGCAACACCATTTGACTGCTGAGCTTTTGAGTCATGCGCGTGAGAGCGGCATCGAGCGTGGCGCGAATCGCTTCGATGGACTGCGGCGAAATGGTATGCACGCGATCCGCGCCGGCTGCCTGGCCTTCGAAGCGCTTCGCAAGCTCGCGCGTGCCGTGTTCGTAGAGAGCCCAGAGGGTCGAGCTCTCGAAAATAGCATGCAGCTCAATGGGCTCGCCGGAGCTCTTCTGGAATTCGGCGAGGAATTTCGCATTGCCGCGGGCCACTCGATTCAAATAAAACGCCTTGCCCGCCATGACGGCGATCGACGCGAAGAACATCACCATCAGAATGCCGATGATGACCCAGCCATCGATAGTGACGTTGCGCAGCGTGGTGGTGAAGTACGACTCACCGCCGCCGCCCTCCTTTTGCGTGTCGCCGCCGTACACCACGAGCGGCGCGACCATGCCCTGACTGCGCGCGGCGGCCGCAATCCATTCATCGGTGCGTGCGGTGTTTGAGACCTGAAACTCGTCAAGCTCGCCGGTGAATTCGTTTGCGCCTATGGCGGAGCCGCCAATGGTCAATGTGCCGCCCACATCTTCCAGAGTGATATCCGCGGCAGCGGCTTCTGCGCCATCGACAAACAATGTCATGCGGTTTTTGCCGACGCGCACGGCAAGGTGATGCCATTCGGCCGTGGTCAGCGAGCCATCGCTGCGCGCGACGATTGCCGGGCCGGCGGCGCCGCTCCAACGCGCGAGCGCGTTAGTGCCATCAATACCCAGGACGAGAATCCTGCTCTCTTCCTGCAACGCTGCGAGATAGGCCTGAGGCTGCGCGGCATCGATGCGCACCCAGGCGGAAATAGTGAGCCCCTGCGCAGGCACGAGCCGCAGGCTCGCGGTAGCCGGTATGGAAATGGTTTTCGTGCCATCGAATTTCGCGCCGGCGCCGATCAAAGACGCGGGATTCACTTCGGCATTGAACGCATTGGGTTCGGATTTATAGCTCGTCGCATCCTGCGGCTTCGCGGCAGGCGCGCCGAAGTGATAGACGAGAGCCTGCTTGGCGTCATAGGCGCCGCCGGAGTCTTTATCGGCTGCCGCTTTTGGATTGCCGTAATAAAGATAAATCTTGTCGGTGTTGGCTGCGCCCGTGAGCCGCGGCACGCGCACCCACACGAAAGCCATCTGGGCCTGTGGATCGTAGCGTTCAAGGTGCGATTTGAGTGGCGTCTTGTCGTCGGAGGCGACAAAGCGCAGGTCAGATCCGTCGGGTTTGGTATCCCCGAAATAATTGAAGTTGCCGAGGCTCAAACGAATTAGCACCGGCACATCGGCCGGGCTGCCGCTGATATCGGCGCCCGTTTTGGCCAGATCGAACGTGATTTCCTTGCGGAACGCCCAATCGTCGTTCCACCAGGCGAGCGCGGGCGTGGCGACGCCGAACCACGCCAATGCGAACAAGCCAAGCATGGCGGTGAGCCGAAAAGAGCGCATGAATGAAGATCCCCGGTTTTCTAGTCGATCACTGGCCTGCCGCCGCCAGTCGGGGAAAGCCGCCGTGGGGATTATTGCCGGAGCGTATGACGGTTTCGTGTCGCCGAACGCCGAATCCGTCGGCACAAGCTGGACGCGCCATCCGCGGGGCAGTTACCTAACTTCTCTAAAAAAGCAAGCCTCTATATCTGGTGATTTGCAACAGATATGCGACTAACGCCGAGGCGCGCGGCTCGACTACGCTGATTAAAAGGGAGGGCAGGATGTGCGTTCGAGGAGCCACGGATGGGAATCAATTGGATTGCGGGCCAGATGCGCTGGCAGCCACATCTCGGACGCGACGGCGCCCAATATAGTCTTGCGCACCTCTATCCTTTCAATTTAACCGTTCACTTCGAGGCGCTGCGCGGCCGTCCGGCTCGCACGGTTCAAGTGAGCATCGGTTTCTCGCTGCATGTGTTTACATGCGACATTTGCGACGCGGGCCCGAATCCCGAACTGTATAGCGACAACCGGGAAACGCGCGCTTTCAGCCGGGAGCGATATGCACGGTCGCACCGTCTAAGATCAATTGTGGAAGAGCTGGAAAATAGAAGGTGTTATTTTACCGGGCAGTTGAATTACTTCACTTTCGATCTCGAAGGCTTACCTCCGGGCCAGGAGTACCGCGTGTACTTCGATGTGCAGCGGCGAGCCAGGAACGAGGTTCAACTGTTTGTTCAGAGCGCGTACGTCGTTCAAAGGGACGAGCTTCCCGATGGAAGACGCCATAAGAGCGTGCGTTTTCGGGTGATAGTCAGTGAGGCTTTGCTTGGAAAGAAGCCTAAAGAACCCCTCTAATACGTCAAAGCCCCGCCACTTGCGTGGCGGGGCCTGTTAAAGCCAGACCCTCTTGGCCATCCCACTCCTGGTGAGGACCTCTTGCGAGGCGGGTGGACGCTTTGCACCGGCTTCCGCGCCCTGCAAGCAATGTAGGCGGGACAACATGTGAGTGTCAAGCGTAAACGGCTATAAGGAAGTAGCAAGTAACGCCCACGAGGCGGCCACCCGTCACGCGAGCCACTGGCTTGATGCCTGCAACAAATCTTTAACGCCATCGTCATCGGTCGGAAGCTATCCGCAGCCATGCTGTCCAACTCAAGAGAGGCTCATCCGCCTTACTTGAGGAGTTCGCTATGACGGCGCGCTTGTTGTTCGACACTTGTCTGGCCCGCATCGACGCGGCCGACTACGGATTGTGCCGGCGACTGAACCGCGGCGCTGCACACGCCACGATTCGCCGTTCGTTCCGTATCGCGAGCCGACTAGGTGACGGAATCATCTGGTACGTCCTGATCGCGGCGCTGCCGCTACTCTACGGCTCCGCCGGCGTGCGTCCCGCGCTATTCATGGCGCTAACCGGCGTGGCCGGCGTCGCACTCTATAAAGTGTTGAAGCATACGGTGGTGCGCGAGCGGCCATTCATCACTCATATCGGCATCTCGCTCGGCGCCGCACCGCTCGATCGTTACAGCTTTCCCTCAGGCCATACGCTACACGCCGTGTCGTTCTCCTGGCAGGCCGTGGCCTATTTTCCCGAGCTCGGCTGGGTGCTGATTCCGCTTGCGGCAATGATCGCCGCTTCCCGCGTAGTGCTGGGCTTGCACTATCCAACAGATGTCCTCGCCGGTGCGGCAATCGGGGGCACGCTCGCCATGACAGGACTGGCGCTCGCCTAGCATGCGCGTCCTTTTCATCTCCGACGTTTACTTCCCCCGCGTCAATGGTGTCTCGACCTCCATCCGCTCTTTTCGCGGCGACCTTGCCGCTTGCGGCGTCGAAACGCGTCTGATTGCGCCGGATTACGACACGGCACAGAGCGGCTACGAATCGAATCTCGTGCGCATAACGAGCGCGCGCGTGCCCCGCGATCCTGAAGATCGCCGCATGCGCTGGTACGCCTTGCAACGGACGCTTGCGGAAATGCGGCATGAGTCATTCGACCTGGTGCACATCCACACGCCGTTCATCGCCCACTACGCCGGTGTGCGTTTCGCGCGGCGCATGGGCATTCCCTGCATTGCGACCTATCACACTTTCTTCGCGGAGTATCTGCACCACTACGTGCCGATTCTGCCGCGTCCTGCCGGCCGCTGGCTCGCCCGTGCATTCACCCGCTCGCAATGCAACGATGTCGATGCGCTGGTCGCCCCTTCCGATCCCATGCGCGATGCCCTCAAAGAGTATGGCGTTACTACGCCGATTCATATCGTCCCGACTGGTTTGCCGGCGGATCGCTTCAAGCCTGGAGATGGCGCGCGCTTTCGCGCACAGCAGGGCTTGCCTCCCGATCGACCGCTGCTGGTTTATGTCGGCCGAGTGGCGCATGAAAAGAACATCGATTTCCTGGTGCGGATGTTTCCTGCGGTCTTACGAGACATGCCTGCCGCGATTTTGGTGATTGCCGGCGAAGGCCCGGCGCGGGAATCCCTCGAGCAGCAGGTGCGCGAGTCAGGCCTCGGTCAATCGGTTCACTTCGTAGGCTATCTCGACCGCGACACCTCGCTGCTCGACTGCTATGCCGCGGCGGACGTCTTCGTGTTTGCCTCGCGCACCGAAACGCAGGGACTGGTGCTGCTCGAGGCGATGGCGCAAGGCGCACCGGTCGTGTCCACTGCAATGATGGGCACCCGCTCGATTCTCGTCGGCGATTGCGGCGCCGTCATAGCCGCAGAGCAGACGCAGGAATTTGCAGCGGCGGTCAGCCGGCTGTTGAACGATCGGCAGCTCAGACAAGCGCTATCGGAACAAGGCCGCCGCTATGCGCAGACTTGGTCCTCACAACTCATGGCCCGGCGCATGGCCGCGCTTTATACCGAGCTGACCGGCATCACCGCTCCGTGTACGATCGCATCTGCTTATTGAAGAGCGTCACTGCAGCCTGATGACGCTTAACAGGGCGGCAAGTCAGGCCGCTACGTCGGTCTGCAAAGGAATACGATGCGCGGCGGCAAAGCGCGCCAGCGCTTCCTCCGACAAATATTTGCGCAGCACCCGCGTTTCCGTCTGGCGCAAATCGATCAGCAGCAGGCAATCGATGGCGTCGCTGAACGCCTTATCCACATTGAAGCCGAGCAGGCGTCCGCCCAGCTTTAAATACTGACGCAGTAACACCGGCACGCCTTTGCGGTCCGACTCAAACTCGGCCAGCAGACTCGACAACATGTCGAGGTCGCGCATGGACCCTATGTCGAGACCAAGCGAGCGCAGTGCACCGCGCTGCCGGAACGGCCGGCGCGCGCGCACCAGGGCGGCGCCGAAGTGATCGAAGTTGCGTGCGCGCAGGAAACGCACCAGCAATTCGCGCGAAACCGGACGATAGCTGTTGCTGATGCTCACCGGTCCGATGAGCCGCGCATATTGCGGATGGCGGCCAATGTACTCGCCAATGCCTTTCCACAAGAGGAGCAGTGAGGCGAAGCTTTTCTGATACTCCGGCCGGATGAATGAGCGCCCAAGCTCCAGGGCTGGACCGAGCAACGTGAGAAAAGGTTCGTGTAACGTGAAGAGCGTCGAGGTGTATAAGCCGCGCGCTCCGAACCGCTTGCGAATCTCATCGATGCGACCGATACGGTACGCGCCGACAATCTCGCAACGCTTGGCGTTCCAGATGAAAAGATGCTCGTAGTAATCGTCGAACACATCGATGTCGGCGCTGCGGCCGACGCCCTCGCCCACGGCGCGGAAACTCAATTCACGCAGCCGGCCGAGCTCCTGCAGCCCGTTTGGAATCTGGCCCGCATGCGCACAAAACACCTTTTGGTCGCCCGAGGACAACAGGAGTTGCTCGGGCGGCAAGGCCGAGATTTCCTGCTGCAGCGCTTCGGCAGCAACAGCTTCGCGCAACGGCTCAGCATACCCCGCTGCGCGCTCAGGCAATTTAGGCTCACTGGCCAGGAGATAAGTCTTTCTGCGCAGATGCGCCGTGAGCGCTTCGTCCGTTTCAAACGCCGTCAGCGATGGCGGCTCGAGCGCTTCGCCAACCCGCATTCGAACCGTTGAGCCTCTCTGCCTCGACAGCTCATAAGGCAAGAGCAGCGTGCGCAAGCGCGGATGTATCAGCCCGGCAAATTGAAACAGCGCGCTATTGCGTCCCGCAAAGAACATTGGCGTGACGCGCGCCTGCGCCAGGCGGATCAGCCGCGCAGCCGTTGCATGCCACGTCGGATCGGTGACTGAAATCGTCCGGAGGTTCAAATGCGACACTTCACCCGCCGGAAAGATCAGCACTGCCCCGCCCCGTTTGAGCCAGCGCGCCGCAGCGCGCAGCGCTTGCGCATTCGCATGGCGAGTGGCCGGCTTTCCAAATGGATCGAGCGGCAGCAGGAGGGGGCGCAGCGGCTCCAATCCCATCAGTTCCGGGTTCGCAAGCACGCGCAGATCCTTGCGGACACGGCCAATCGCGGCCATGGCGCTCAATCCATCCAGCGCGCCGAATGGATGATTCGCAATGACTACGAGCGGCCCGGCTGACGGCAACGCAGGCGCTTGCGCCGCAAAATCCATGCGCAGCTGCGAGAGGGTAAAATCAATAAATGCGAAAGGATCGCTCATCCCGCGACCGGCTTCGCGAATACGCTTGAGTTCGCCGATGCCCACCGCCACGAGGCTAAAGAATGAATGTGACATTGAGATTTCGACACGGACGACGCGTGTCACGGCTGCGACTAGCGATGGCGCTATGTTTGACATCGTACTTTTGCTGCGGCGCGGCGGCGCCCAACGCCCGACTGGCGGGATTTCTAGCGGCGGAGCAGAAGTTCGAGGAAGGACGCGCGGGGTCGGCCGACGCCACTCTCATGGCGCAGCAGGCGTTTGAGAACCTGCTGGCGCACGACGCCGGAAATCCGCTTTATCTGGCTTATTACGGCAGCACATTTGCATTGCAGGCCCGCGACGGCGGCATGCCGTGGAAGCGAATCGCGCTGGTCAATAAAGGGATCGACATCATCGATCGCGCGCTCGCCACGCTTCGGCCCGATCATGACGAACAACAGCTGCGCGGCATGCCGCTATCGCTCGAAACCCGGCTCGTGGCGGTCGCCACTTATGTGGCGCTGCCGGATATTTTTCATCGCATGGCTGAGGCCAAGCAGCAACTCGCCGCCGCCATGGTAAGCCCGCTGTTCGCAACCGCGCCTGATGAGCTGCGCGGCAGGCTTTACTACGAGCAAGCCCTTATCGCAGCCGCCGATGGCGACCGTGCACAGGAGCGGCGGGCC
>Ga0065707_10000545_pt1 | contig 21954 bp, 21 predicted proteins | sample SwiRhicommuniRL3_FD_59094 | JGI IMG/M metagenome (GOLD analysis project Ga0065707, IMG submission 59094) | Switchgrass rhizosphere bacterial communities from Rose Lake, Michigan, USA - RL3 v2 (version 2) | ecosystem: Host-associated > Plants > Roots > Rhizosphere > Soil | place: East Lansing...
CCTGCTTCGAGCAGCATCACGCGACGCTCACCCGACACCGCCAATCGACCCGCCAGCGCGCAGCCCGCGCTGCCCGCGCCGATCACGATGACGTCGGGACGACTCATCGNGTTAGTTGCGTGCGGTCAAGTAAACGGGCGAACGATGCACNTCAGCCTCTCCTNTATGCTGCNGGACGGCTGGCCCGTCTCTTCAGTACCATGGGGATAGTCCTACGCCGCCCTTGTCGGGAATACGGCTAGGGGCTAATGGGTGTACGGAGATTCCGAACGCTAGGGTCTGCAAAATATGATCACAGTGCGCCAGCTCGAGATCCTTGCGGCCGTCATCGAGCATGGCAGCTTCCGCCGATGTGGTCAGAAGCTGAACATCTCCCCCGTGTCGGTCAGCGAGCACATGCGGGCGCTCGAAACCCAGCTGGGCGTTGATCTGTTCGTCCGCTCCCCGGGCGGCGCGGTCACGCCGACGGCGGCGGGCGCGCGGGCGTTCGATTCAGTTCACGAGTTGTTGGCCCACGTTCACGACTTTACCAGCTTTGTTGTCGGCGACAGCGCACGCCAAGGGCCGATCCGCATTGCGATGCACGGCTTCATGATGCGCAACCTGGCCGGCGCGGTGGCTGCGTTCGACGCTGTTCACGACCGTCAACTGAGTTTCATTAGCGACGACGGCGCGCCGGAGGAACTGCACCGCCGTGTGATTGCAGGCGAGCTGGACGCGGCCTACTTCTTCTCGGTCGAAGGCGCATACAGCCTCGGCCAGATCGTCGGTTACGAGCCACTGGCGATCTATGTTGGTCAGGGGCACCCTTTAGCGGCCGAGAACAGAGTCACGGCAGCGCAATTGAACGCGACGCCGATCATCGGCTTGGCGCCCGGAAAGCCGCTGCGAAACATGGTCGACGAAGCGCTGCGTCGGCACGGCGTCACCCATTCAAATCATGTCGTCGAGACATCGGAGTTCGGGCTGATTCTCAGCAGCCTTCATCGCAACCTGGGCTTTACCTGTATGTTTGAAAGTATCCAGGGGGAGGAAAAGCAGGCAACGGGCCTGTCGATCGTACGCTGCGAAGCTCCGATACCGCCAATGGAAATTCGTCGAATGACCCGGCGAACGGCGCTCCGCTTTCAAGACGTGCGTGATGCTCTTCGAATGGCGGAGCAAACCTTCACGCGGCCGTAACTCTAGCGGCCGCTTTCGGAGCAAGAGCACCGGCTGACGGGAACGGCCGGCCCGGAGGTCGGCGAGAATCGTTCGGCTACGCTACGCGAAGCGATATGCGCAATTCGCCGTGGAGGGACATGACATTCGCCATGGCCGCACTGAGTTGTTAGAAACAATCATGCATCGGACCTCTCTTCGTCGCCTAGAGGTTTTCGTCGCGGCGGTGGAGGCAGGTAGCTTCCAGGCTGCAGCGGAACGGCTTGGTATCTCTCAAGCATCGGTTAGTAAGCAAATTCGTGCCCTCGAGGAGCAGATGGGCAAGCAGCTGTTTACCCGCAAACGCGGCTCCACCGGCAATCTAACCAGCGACGGCGGCATTACGTTCGAACTCGCCAAGGAACTGATTGAGAAGGCCGAGCGGCTCGCGGGAGGTGCACTTGGCGACATTCTGACGAAGGGGCGCCGACGGATCGCGCTTGCCAGCCATCCCTTCCTCGGATGGGCCATTGCACGACCGATTGCTAGTTACGCCGCAGACAATCCTGACATTTATTTAAGCGTTCGGGCGCTGAATTACGAGCAGCTGGTGACTGCTTACGCGCAGAAGCGGGTCGATGTAGGTATCTTTCTTGCACCCTCGCATACGCCCGAGTTGCCGTCATCGCATCTCTGGACCGAGCCGGTAGGCCTATATGCTTCCGCCGCCCACCCGCTTTCGGCATTGGATGAGGTGCAGTCCGCCGACTTGCTAAAATTTGGATTTATCCCCGCCCACTCCGACAGGCTTTTCCAGGAATTGGTCGATCGATCGCTCGCCGAGATTGGCATTCAAGATTATCCGGTTGCACTGGAGTCCGAGCATCCCGCACTGACCATCGAAGCATTGCGCCTAGGGCTGGGTTATACCGGCAGCTTTCCTCGCGTCGTGGCTGGTGAAGGCATTCAAGAGAGCGACGCGAAGCGTTTGCCAATTCAGGTGAGCGGCTTTGAAGTTCGCCTGTGTGTTCAGGACTCTTTACGCCAGGATCCTAAAATCCAGCGGCTAATCGACTTCATCACGCGCCATTGTGCTCCAGCAGACGAATTCAGGACGACGTGACCTGCCGCATCGACGACGGCTGGTTAGCCAAAAGGTTATAACCTCGGGGCCGGTTGGGCCCTTGCTTACGCCACCAGTTTGGCCGTTGGTAGCTCCACGCCGCGCGTTCATGCAAGTTGGCCAAACAAATCGAGAGGGTGAGGATGTTCTTGAAGAGCGCCTGGTACGTAGCCGGCTGGACCAGCGAATTCGAGGCGGGGCAGCTATACGCTCGTCGGATCATCGACGAGCCGCTTGTGATGATGCGACGGGAGGATGGCATACTCGTCGCGCTAGAGGATCGCTGCCCGCATCGCTGGGCGCCGTTATCGCTCGGACGGATTGAAGACGACACGATCCGCTGCATGTACCATGGCATACGCTTGGCAACGAATGGCCGCTGCGTTGAGGTGCCAGGTCAGACAAGCGCGCCGGGGTCACTCAAGGCTCGCACCTACCCGGTGGTTGAGCGTCACCGATGGACCTGGATATGGATGGGCGACCCGGAACAGGCGGATACGTCGCTGATCCCCGATGTAAGCCTGCTCGATCGCGAGGACGTCTATATGCATCGTGGCGAGCTGAACTATGCGGCGAACTACAATCTCATCAACGATAATTTGCTCGATCTGTCGCACGTCGCCTTCGTGCATGAGAAGACGATCGGGCGTAAAGTTCAAGGAGACGACGAGCCCAATGTGGTGACCGGCGCCGGCGCTCAGCCCTTGCCGCGCGGGGTGAGCAACAACAACTGGTCGATCGGACGCAACGCAATGCAGGCGCCGGACGCGCCCGTCACCGACCAGTGGATGTGGTTCTCGTACCTGGTGCCTGGTATCTTCATCAATCATTTCAGGACCTATCCCGCAGGGACCGCGGAGCGTCTGAACTTTGCCGAGCCCTCCAGGGATCTGGAATGTATCAGCGACACGTTCAGTATCCAGGCGGTCACCCCACTGACAGAGCGGTCGACACGATACATCTATTCGGGTGCACACCGGAAAACCGACATGAGCGCGGAGGCGGCCACGGCCATATTCGGGATGGTCGACGAGGCGTTCCGGGAGGATACGGCCATGATCGAGGCGCAACAGCGCATGATCGACTCCGGGCCGCCAGGCACGATGGGCTGGATACAGGCGGATCGAGGCCTGTCGCTGTTTCGCAAGGTTCTTGATCGGCTTAGCGCCGAGGAACGAGGGACGTTTGCTCCCGAGCAGACTGTGGCAGCCTGACCCCACGTTCGAGATGAGGCGATTTCACCATGTTCAAGGTCACTTTTCTGTATCCTCAACCGGACGATCCGGAGTCGTTCAGGAAGCACTATATCGAGCGGCATGTGCCGCTGTGCCGGGCTATCCCTGGCAGCGGTCGTGCCTCCTACGCGTTTGAACCTCAGACTCCTGCCGGTCCAAGCGAGTGGTTTTGCATCTTCGAGATCGAGTGTGATTCTCGTCAGCAGTGGGAGGCTTCGATGAGGTCGCCCGAGGCGGCAGCAGCGCAGGCAGATGCAAGTACTCTACCCGTGCAGCCCACCATCATATTCTATGAACCCGAGCGGCTATAGGAAAGTTGCTTTCGAACGAGCTAGGCTCAGACGCATATGTTTGTTCGCGCCCGTAAGGTACGTCGGCGCTAAGTCCCTTGGGCGCCGAAGATCAACGACGGGCCGATCTATGTCCGCAATGAGTCGTCGACGCCATTCGGATGAGGGATGAATGGACGGCTGCTGTCAGGAGCAGACGTTCGCGGTGGTTGATCTCAGCGACCGGGCCTGGTCGGGAGCTGCCTTCTGCCGAGCGGCGTCTGCACTGTCCGCTTACCGCGAACTGTCTCTGACTCCTGACAGTCCGGATCGTCCCAAACGCGGTCGTTCGCTACCGCACGCCAGCTTGATGAACGAACGGCAAGTTTTAGAGAGCCGTTTCGGCCGGTCGAATGGCTCCTTTGTCGGCGCAATACGACTGCCTTGTGTTACGACGCCAGTCGCAGCGAAATGCGCTTGATCAGTCCTTCAGCGCGAGGCGCAATGCTGAGTCTGTAACTAAAAGGACGGCTCGGCCAACCTGTTTTCGTCGGTGTAGACATCGAAACGGGATAATATCGCTGGCCCGAATGCATTGGTGAGCGCTGCGTCAGCGGCATCCCTGCCGCGGGCCATCAGGATACGCCCACGGCGTGGGCGATTATGGCGGGCGTCGAACGTATACCAATGGCCGTCCAAATACGCTTCGAACCACGCCGAAAAATCCATGTCGCCAACCAGCGCCGGAAGATCCATGTCGCCCATATAGCCTGTGCAATATCGCGCCGGGATGTTCATGCACCGGCATAGCGTGATGGCCAGATGCGCATAATCGCGGCAAACGCCGACCTGTTCCTGATAGACGTCCCATGCTGTTTTGGTGGGACGCGCCGTGAGATAGTCGAACCGGATATGCTCATGCACATATGTCACGATCGCCTCAACCAAGGTCCAGCCGGGCGCGACGCCACCGAACATTCCCCATGCGATCTCCGACAGCCGGTCGGTTTCGCAATACCGGCTGCCGAGCAGGTAAAGCAGTGCATCGTCAGGCAACTGCTCAAGCGGCACCTGCCGTGCGTCCGGCACGACCAGATCAGGTTCGAACGGATCCTCGATCACGAAACCGCACGAAATCTCAATCCCACCGTCGGGGATAGTGAGCCGCGTACAGATGTTTCCGAAGCTGTCGATATAATCGTAGAGCGGCACGTCCGGCTGGGTGAATATCCGCTGCGCGGTACGCAGATCCTTGTTGCGTGAGGCATGCACACTGAGGTTCGCCAGCATCGGCACGCGCTGTGATGTGGTGAAATGAATATCGTAACCCGCGCGGATCAACATGGCGGAGCCTTTTCTTGCAGGGTGATCACCCGGGCGCCGCAATCTTCAGAGTCGGTCTGGCCGTGGCTTTCAGAGTACGGGTTCTTAGCCGCAAATAACAGCGCCAATGCTTGGGGCGAGGCTTTAAAGCGAAAAGCAGGAACGCGCGGTTTCGAGTGCTGCGGTCAACCGGGCGTTCCAAACGTGCTGCCCGGCAGGTTCCGCGATCAGATCCTGGCGAATTTCCAGTTCCACATAAGGCAGGCTGTTTGCGAACGCGTGGCGGGGAATAGTGTGATCGGTATCGTCCATCCGATAAGGCTCATTGTCCCCAACGATAATGTCCGGCTCGGTGAAAAGGCCGTCCAAGACGGCGGTCGCGAACCTTGTATTTCCGCCAGAATATAACACGCCGACATGCCAGGGCCGTTCGACTTGAGCCATTTTCGGCGTAAAGCTGTGCAACGCGATCAGGATGGTTGACCGGCCGGATTGATTGCGTCTACTCAATTTCGCCGTGATCCTTTTGTGATAGGGCTCGTGTATGGCTGCGATCCGCTCGGCCCGCGCCTCTTTTGTCAGGCGCGTATTTCCCAGGATCGAGCTGCCGTCGGATGTTTCCGGGATCGCGTCCGCCGAGGCGGGGTCTCGATTGCAGTCGATCACGAGGCGCGAATAATGCTGATGGAGAAATGGCGCGTTCAAAGTCGTCGCCAGCAGCTCGCCAAGACCCCTGACGCCGATATCCCAGGCAATGTGCCGTTCGCGATCTTCGCTCGATAGACCCAGCTCGCCGAGCCTGCGCGGGATGGCATTTCCGGCATGATCGCCAAGGATGAGGAACGGGGAGCTTCCGCCCGAGTTAAAGGCTACAACGGGCTTTGGCTCGTCCTGATCGAGCAGTGAGGCGCCACCCGGCGTCGTCATAAAGAAAGCCTTCCATGCCACTGCTTACGATCCGCCACATCACGGAATACACATATCGACAACCGGTTTCATTCGGCGAGCACCGGATCATGATGCGGCCGCGCGAAAGCTTCGACCAGCGCCTGATCAGTGCACAACTCGATATTGCGCCAAAGCCATCGGAACTAAGATGGCTTCATGACGTGTTCGGCAACTCAGTCGCGATCGCGTTGTTCGACAAGCGTGCCAAGGCATTGCGCGTCGCAAGCGAGGTCCAGCTCGATCACGCACCACTTGAGCATGCCGAGATCGATGTCGAGGATTATGCGCGCCTGTTCCCTTTCACTTATTCCTCGGAAGACATGCCCGACCTGCTGCGTTCAATCGAGCGCCAGCATCTCGACGTCGCGCGCGTGGTCGACAATTGGGCACGCGCATTCGTGCGCAATGATGGTGCCACCGAAACGGTCGCGATGCTCACCGAGATGGCGATGACGATAAAGCGCGATTTCACTTATGTGCCGCGCCACGAGAAAGGCACCCAGACGCCCATCGAAACGCTCGCCAAACGTCGCGGCACCTGTCGCGACTTTGCGGTCCTGATGATCGAGGCAGTCCGGGCGCTAGGCTTCGCCGCGCGGTTCGTCTCGGGATATGTCTACAACCCGTCGCGCGTCGAAGGTCGCGTCGGTGGCGGCAATACCCACGCATGGGTGCGCATCTTTCTGCCGGGGTCGGGCTGGGTCGAGTTCGATCCGACCAACGGGATTATCGGCAATCGCGGCCTCGTACGCGTCGCGGTGGCAAGAGACCCTTATCAGGCCTTGCCGCTGTCGGGGACGTGGAGCGGGTTCCCGGCAAGTTATGTCGGCATGGACGTCGAGGTCGACGTTCGCCTCGCGGAGCAAGGCGACAAGGAAACATTTCGTACAGGGGGAGCCATCAACAGCCGCATCGCCGGCAGAACCAGGAAACTACAATAATGCTAATTCGGGCCGGATACGAGATACGCTTCGAAGCGGAGATTCCCACGGCGATGCTGGCGATGCTGAGCATTCACCCTTCACGTCACACCGATCTCAAGACCCCGCAACGCATCGAGCCTTCGCCCGACATTCCAATATACAATTATGAGGATGCCTTCGGAAACATCTGCACTCGTCTTACGGTGCCGGTCGGAGGGGTTACGCTCGGGGCCGATTTCGTGATCGAGGATAGCGGGTTGGAAGATGTTCGCGCACCCGATGTTCCACAGACCCCGGTCGAACTGCTGCCCGATGATATCCTCATTTTCCTGCTGGGAAGCCGCTATTGCGAAACTGACCGGCTGATGGACGTTGCCTGGGCGGAGTTCGGGCACATCATGTCGGCGCGCGATCGGGTCGAAGCGATCGTGAACTTCGTCCATAATCACGTGACGTTCGGGTATGAGCACGCGCGGCCGGACAAGACGGCCTGGAACGGCTATCAGGAGCAGGTGGGGGTGTGCCGCGATTTCGCGCATCTCGCGATCACCTTGTGTCGTTGCATGAATATCCCCGCGCGCTATTGCACCGGCTATCTCGGGGACATCGGCATTCCGCCGGTCGATGCGCCGATGGATTTCTCGGCCTGGTTCGACGTGTATATCGACGGCGAATGGTATACCTATGATGCCCGACACAATCGGCCGCGCATTGGTCGCATCCTGATGGCGCGCGGCCGGGACGCTACCGATACTGCGCTGACCACGGCCTTTGGTCCCGCTAAGCTCACGTGGTTCCAAGTGCATACCGACGAGGTCCATTCGGTTGAGTGACTTTGCAAATCCCCTGCTCGGGGAATGGAACGGCCCCCTTGGTGCACCACCCTTCGCGCTGGTCAGGCCGGAGGATTTCGTCCCGGCTTTGAAAACCGCAATCGCAGATCACAAACAGGAGCTTGCCGCGATCGGCGAAAGCGCCGCGCCTCCCGACTTCGACAATACCGTCGCTGCAATGGAAAGATCGGGCGAAGCGCTCGCCCGCGTGAGGCGTCTCTTCTGGACGCTCGCATCAGCGCATTCGATCGAGCCTATTCGCGCGATCGAAGCTGAAATGTCGGCGCTCCTCAGCGCCCACGGCACGGCAATCAGCCATGATGAAAAACTATTTGCCCGGATCGCAGCCGTGCATGCGGGGCTTTCGGACACAAACCTGACCGAAGAACAAAAGCGGCTGGTTGAAAATAGCTACAAAGGCTTCGTTCGCGGCGGCGCAGGCCTGGATCCCGTCGCGAAGAAGCGGTTCGCTGAGATCGACGCGCGATTGGCAGAGCTATCGGTACAGTTCGGACAAAATGTTCTCGCCGAAACGACCGGATGGATAATGGGGCTGGAGGAGCAGGATCTCGAGGGCATTCCTCAATCGTTGCGCGATGCTGCGGCAACCCGGGCTAACGCCGCAGGCGATGGCGGGCGTTACCATATCACGCTTGACCGCACCGATTATGAATCCTTTCTAGCCTTCTCGCAAAGGCGGGACCTGCGGGAACGGTTATGGCGAGCGTTCACCAACCGCTGTGATGGCGGCGAAGGGAATAATTGGCCGCTCATTGGAGAAACGCTGGAACTTCGTGACGAACGGGCTCGTCTGCTCGGTTATCCTGACTATGCCGCTTACCAGCTGGACGACAGCATGGCACGAACGCCCGACGCGGCGCGGGCCCTGCTCATCCAGCTTTGGGAGCCGGCCAAGGTCCGCGCCGCCGAGGAAGCCGCCGAGCTTCAAGCCCTGATAGAGGGCGGCGGAGAAAGCTTCACGCTGGCGCCATGGGACTGGCGGTTTTACGCCGAACGCGTACGTCGGAATCGCTATGCATTGGATGGCGTGGCGATCAAGGAGCATCTCCGGCTCGATGCCGTGCGGACGGCCGCGTTCAAGGTGGCCGGTCGGCTTTACGGTCTGCGCTTCGTGCATCGTGAGGACATCATCGCTTATCATCCCGACGTGTGGGCATGGGAGGTGAAAGCAGCGGATGGTTCGACGCTGGGTTTGCTTTTCACCGACTATCTTGCCCGCCCCGAAAAGCATGGCGGGGCCTGGATGGGAAGCCTGAGAGTCCAGGAAAAACTGGATGGAGATGTTCGCCCGATAGTCTATCTGGTCGCGAACTTCGCATCGGCTCCTCCCCCTGACACAGCCTCCACGAAGCTGTCGTTGGACGAGGCGCGGACGCTGTTTCATGAATTTGGTCATGCCCTGCACGGTCTTCTGTCCGACGTTACATATCCCAGCCTTTCAGGAACGTCGGTCGCAAGGGATTTTGTGGAATTTCCAGGCAAGTTCATGGAAAACTGGATCGTCAGCCGTGACGTTCTCAGCAACCTTGGCGTTCCCTCTGATTTGATCGACGCAATCCGGCGCGCCGAAAGCTATGGGCAAGGCTTTGCGACGGTCGAACTAGTATCTTGCGCGTTGATAGATCTCGCACTGCATTCGACATCAGCGCTTGGAGCCGATCCAAAAGCCTTCGCAGAAGCCGAACTGCGCAAGCTCGGCATGCCCAATACGATTGGGCTGCGTCATCGGCTTCCATATTTCACGCATGTTTTCGACGGTGGATATGCGAGCGCATATTACAGCTACTTGTGGTCGGAAGTACTCGATGCCGATGCAATTGAAGCATTTGCCGATGTCGGTGATATTTTTGATCCAGCCACAGCACATCGCTTCCGCGAAGAAATATTAGCCAAAGGCGATAAGAGAGACCCGATGGACTCCTTCGTGGCATTCCGGGGTCGTAAACCTAACGGCCAAGCGCTGATGCGCGCACGCGCCCTCGCAACGGTTTGACGGCGATAAGGCAGCGACGAGCGCATTGAGTGCAAATACGCCTTCGTGCCGATCTAGTTCTATTTTTGCGGCTCTAGGTTTTTGGAAGAAGCCAGTCCGCTTTCCGCCCACCGGTCGCCTGCAATGGCGCTGCACCCGCGAGTACGTTCGGATCGGCCATTTCGGCCATCGGAGAGATGTGATGGGATACTCAGACCTTGACCCCGCCGTGCATGAACGGCGGCCCTGGAATGCTGGACAGAATGTCGGACCCAAGCGCCCGCTGAAGCCTCGCGACATCTGGGCCATTCGGTTTTATCTTGATGAGCACAGGAGACTGCGGGACCGGGCACTGTTTGATCTGGCCATCGATAGCAAGCTTCGTGGCTGCGACCTCGTCAAACTCAAGATCGGCGACGTGGTCAGTGGCGGAGACATCCGGAATCGGTCAACCGTCATCCAGCAGAAGACCGGCAGACCCGTCCAGTTCGAGATCATGTCGGAAGCCCGAAAGAGCCTGACAATTTGGTTGGAACGACGCTGTGGCAACATTCATGATTTCCTTTTCCCCAGCCGAGTGGACTATCTCGGCCATCTGGGCACACGGCAATATGCTCGTTTGGTCGACGAATGGGTTTCGACTGTCGGCCTGGATCCACGCGAATACGGCACTCATTCACTACGTCGAACGAAGGCCTCCCTCATCTACAAGGCAACGGGAAATCTTCGCGCCGTCCAAATATTGCTCGGCCACACCAACATCGAAAACACTGTGCGCTATCTTGGAGTCGATATCGACGATGCACTGACATTGTCCGAGAGAACCGAAATCTGAACAATCGCCGGCTTCTCGACCTGCTCGGGGAGCCGGCACGAAAACATGAACCTATGGCGGGTTTCAAGGAGCGGTTCTGACGCCGTGAACGTCGGCTCTGTTGGCGATAGGCCTCGTGCTAAATGGGCTGGGCAGCCTTCGCGGCGGAGTGAGAGCCCTTCGGGCGCGGCTGGACGGCCTGGACCTTACGCTTCGACTTGATCCCATACATGTTGAGCAGTTCGCGCGCGATTTCGACCTTTGCCCCGTTCTTAGCTGTCGGATCACTGCCCTCGATCGATTCTAGGATATTGAGCGACATGCCCACAGCATTGATGCGCTCCAGGACGACGACATAGCTGTTGGCTTGCTCCATCGTTGATCGGTAGATCACCAGAAACGTGCCGGCGATCGCCTGAACCACGACCCCTACCAGCGCCGCAAGGATGGCGGGCGTTATTGCAGTCGGGTCGCTGATCCCCCGCCAAACGCCGATCCCAATCAGGATCATGCCGCAGAACATGACGATCGAGACCAAGCCGAATATCGCAGAGACTTGGGTAAGGTTGCGGTCGAGGTAGCTTTCGAGCTTGATTCGGGCGATGTCCCAGGCCAGCCGGGGAGGCGCTTCCTCCTTTAGCGATTGCTGTTCCAAATTCACAATCTGGGTGTCGCGCAGCTTCTCCGCCTCGACGCTTCGCGAGATGGCCGGAACGGAGAGGAGGGTAAGGCCAACGAAAGCAAGCCCCACGACGATGGGCACAAGCCCTTTCATGTTGAGCTCAGTGCTAACGTAGAATGTGACGATAGCAGTCACCAAAAGGACGAGCCCCGCCACCATTATCTTTCGCGCGTGACCGTCTCCGCTCAACCAGGTGCGGACGATCTCTTCCGCGAGACGAGATGGATTGGTAGCCAGCGCCGAAATACTTACAAATTCTGCCATCACACCAACCCCCGTTTGCCGCTCACTCTTAGCGCACCGATGTTATGTTTTTACAGGCGCAGGTGATCAATCAGAATCACTCGTTTGTATCCGAAACCTAGCTTCCCATCATTCGTGTGAGGTTGGCTTGCCAACAGACTAGCCCAGCGACCACATCTCCATCGTCATCAAAAGCGGCAGACCGAAGATAACGGTGCCACCAAAAGCGCGCGCAAGCCCGATGGCGTAGTCGCGGTCGGATGTGACGGGCCGAGCGAAGGTCATAATCCACGTTAGCATGGATCTAAGCAGGACGCTCGCCTCGGCTGAGGCCTTCATGAGCGGCAGATTTCATGAGCCGCTACGCCCCGAAGATCGTCGACTGAAGCCGAGAAGACTCCCCTGCGGCTGGCGGTATCATTGATGTGTGAGCGTGTTGAGCGCAACAAAGCGGCATCGTGACAGCATCTGAATGAAAGGCAGCTTCCAGGGACACCCCTCGCGGTCTCGAACGACGGCTAAGTCGGCGGCTGCTGACCTAATGAATTCCATCTTGCACGTCCTCTTCCGCACTCGCGCTGCGCGATTCCGACAGTCTGCACCGAGCCCCAAAATATCCTCTCCCGCCTGTGAAGCAGACGGGAGAGGAAAAGCATTCCAGTTAGGCTAGCTGAAGCTGCCCGTTCATCCGTATCGGACGTGCGAGGTTGAAATAGTTGGGCGAGGTTTTCATCACCGTTCGGTGAATCTCTTCGAACTGTTCGCGCGAACCGTTACCCGATATGCGCACGACATAATCGATGGTGTCATATCCCGGCGGCACAGCGTCATCGAGGCCAAGGAAGCCGCGCAGATCGAGCTCGCCGCTTGTTTCGATTTCGAGACTGTCGAGGGTGATGCCGTTGAGCGACGCGCCCGCGACATAGCCCACCGTCATGCAGGCATTGACCGCGGCCATCAGCAACTCTTGTGGATTGGGCGCGGCGTTGTTGCCCAGCAGTTCGTGGGGTTCATCCGCCGCGATCTCGAACCGGCGTTCGACATGCTGGCCGCCGATGTCATAGCCTTTGACGGTGGTGCGGCTGCTCGTTTGGCCGGTCCAGCGGGTCGAGACCGCGAAGCGCACCATGCCGTTGGCAGGGTCCTGCTGCACCTCTTGGACATACGCGCCAAGCGCGTCGAGATCGAGGCCGTTGATGATATTGCGGGTCAAAACATCAGTCATTTTAGTTCCTTTCAAAAATAAAATTGAGGAGGTTACCGAGAGCCTCAGCAGAAATTTGGGGTGACCGCATCGATCCGTGCGCGGCCGGCGGGCGAAATCGCCTCGACCGTTGCAAGGAAGCGGGCATGTGTCATGCCGCTGCCGAGATAGGTTCGGCGCAGAGCCTGATGTTGATGCGTCAGGAACATGGCCCGGTTTTCGCCTTCAAGCATGTGGCCGGTGGCCTGCTCGAATACCGAAAGGTTTAGCTCCGTCTGCGCCTTGAGGCCGCCATCCAAGAAAGCGATGATTTCCAGATAGCCTTCCACGGCCTTGTCGGCACTTGCCTGATCGCGGGCCGAAGCTAGCGTCTCGACGATCAGCGTGTCGAGCTTGGCGTGCTGGGCTTCTTCCATCCAGTGATGGCGAAGCAGGCTGGCGAACAGCGGATCGAGACCGCCGTCGTCACGCACGCTGTCGACATAGTGAATCTGCGTCATCCATTCGATGTGAAGGATGGTGAGGGCGACGCTCAGCGGATCGTGAGCCAATATCTTGGCCGCGATAGCATCTGCTGGACCAATCACCGCGCAGGGCACCGTAAAGCTTTTCGTGAAGGCTGTCTGGAACCGCCGGAACAAGTGAATGTGCTTGGCCTCTTCCGATGCGAATTGCAGCAATGCGCGTATCCGGTGATCGTCGCTGCCATCCTGCTCTCGAACATGATCGAGCAGGAAGGGGAGGATGAACTCCTCCACCAGCCCGAAGATCGAAAGATATTCGTGGCCGCGAATTTGGTTGAGTGTCAGTCTCTCACTCGAGGACAAGCCGGATAGGCCAAGAGTGCCTGCCAACGCCTCGGGCAGAAACGGTCTGCTGAAATCGAGCGTGGCATCAGATGGCATGACATCGTCAAGTTGCCATTCGGCGCGGTGTGCGGCCGTGAGTACGGCCGGGTAGTTAAAGTCGTGAAACATGGTCATTCTCCTGTGGCCGGTTGCTGGAATATTCCGCTCCCGTTATTTTGCGACCCGCATTGGATCGGCGGTTGGTCCCGATCCTTTGATGGAGGTCCAACTAGTCTCGGTGCGCCCGTGCGGATATGATTGGGCTGACGGAAGGATTGATCGAGCAACCGGATTTGCGGGGGAACGGCGCCGGTGGAAATGTTGTCGGATCTGTTGTCGTCGATGCGGCTGGTGGGCGGCATCTTCCTCGATGGTGAAATGCGGGGGCCTTGGTCGATTCGGTCGAAGATCGCGCCCGAGGATTGCGCGCTCTATCTTCCCACCATTCCCTCGAGCATCATTGCCTATCATTTCGTGCGCTCGGGCTGGCTGAGCTGCGAAATCGAAGGCGAGCCGCCGGTGATCGTGAAGGCAGGCGAAATCGTGATCCTTCCGCGCAACGACGTTCATATTCTGCACGGTCCCGTGCCTAGCGAGCCGGTCGACGGCCACGCCATGATCACCAACCCCGAACCGGATGAGGAAGGGCTGTTTCGCATCCGCCTGGGCTCCGCAGACGCGGGCGATCTTACCAGCATCTATTGTGGCTTCTTCGGAAGCAGCACGCCGGAGAATATGCTGCTGAAAAACCTGCCAGGCATGATGGTCATCGCGCTTGATGATGCGCGTGAGAGTATCACGATCCGACGGGCGCTCGAATTCGCCACCCAGGGACTGGGCCGCGATTCGCCGGAGATGGTTGGCAAGCTTGCCGAGGGCTTGTTCGCAGAGTCCGTTCGCCGTTACCTTGATCAATTGCCGCCTGAGGATGGCGGGTGGCTTGCGGGATTGAGAGATCCGGCGGTCGGGCGCACGATCGCGATGATCCACCGGCGTTATGCTGATCTTCTGACGCTCGATGTGCTTGCCCGCGAGGCAGGCGTGTCCAAAACGGTTCTGGGAGATCGCTTCCGTTCGCTGCTGGGCGAGTCACCGATGCAATATTGCGCGCGCTGGCGCATGCTGGTCGCCGCCGATTTGCTGCGCCGGAATGGGCACAATGCTTGTAGCGTGGCATATTCGGTGGGCTTCAACTCGGAGGCGGCGTTCAGTCGCGCTTTCAAACGCCAGTTCGGTCTGCCACCCGCTTCATGGCAACGGACAGTCGTGACTACGTTGGAATAAGCGACGGCTCAGCATCTTGGAGTGTGGTACCGCCTTTTGCGCCGAGCGACCGCTTTGAAGATAGAGTACCGAAAGCGGACCGTCAGTTAACGGCCAAGTTGCCGCCATCAGCGATTGGTTGAATGTAAGGCAGCATTTAGCAAGCTAATGCGAAGTCGGGAATGACGGCTGTGTTGGCGAAAGCGGAACTCTAAGGCCACCAAAATCGGAGGCGAGACCATAAAGTCGAATTTCCCTCGGCGCGCAATTATGTCTTTTTCTTGGCGTTATGCATGTTAGGTGTTCGCAGAGCGCGGAGGTGAATGATGGCAAGCGAATCAAAACAGGATAATGAATCAGTAAAGACCTCTAGTACGGGTCGAACATGGCCTGACTTGATACATGCAGCTCCCAAATGGTTATTGGGCGTTGCACTATTACTTTTCGCGTTTGTCCTAGTTTATTCCATATTTTGGGCAAGACACCGATATAGCCTGGGTTTTCTCGGAAACTTTGGCCCTGAGAATTCAGTTGCCCTGGCAGGTGGACCGCTTCCGAATGGTACAGTGCTTGCTTGGGACCCCGTGATCCGCGACGAGAAGGGGGGCGACAGTGGTCGCCGCTCACTTCCACAGGGGTGGATCTTATGTGGAGATCAGCCATCAACGCCCAACTTGGATGGCCGATTCCTTATGGGAGCTTCGTCAATTAGAACCGCAGGAGAAATGGGCGGTCTGAAAGATATTTCTGCAGGGGGTCAGCACAAGCATACAGCAAATGTTGAACCAAGAAGGGCCTTCGATACCGTTTGCAATGGGAAATGTGCGATACCGGCCGTGCAAGGGGCGGTGACGATTGATGCCGCCGGCGAGCATACGCACGGTGAAAATCGACCACCCTTTTATTCGGTAGTTCTCCTCTGCATGGCACCCGATGCAGCAAATGCGGCTAGCCCGCCTTCCTGATCGTGCTGGAGCCCAAAAAAATCGGCTTCAAAGCCTGACGTTGTCCAACATCAGCAATCCTTGAAAGTTCGCTAAGAGCGGGGGAGCGCTCATGTCGGCTTGTGACGCATTTCAAGCCATTCGCAAATGCCCGTGAATGTATGGCCGGTTCCAAGGAGTTCGATTGTGCTCGCGAACGACGGCTATGTCAGCGGCTGACGCCCAAATCATTCTAAAAAAACCGTAGGAATCTTCTGCCAAACGGGGATAGCCGCAGTCGCGCTGATTTGGCTTTCGACGCAGCGCGTTCAGGAGGTCGAAGTTACTTCCGCGATCACACTGCTGAGACCTGGTCACAGACTCCCGAAAAGCTCCCCCATGCGCAATTCCAAGGCAGTGGCCAATCGGGCCAAGACGAGAAATGACGGATTTCGCTTTCCGTTCTCAAGGCCGCTAAGATACGTGACGTGGATTTTGGAGCGGTGTGCTAGCTCCTCCTGCGACAAGCCCGCGCCTTCTCTTGCCATTCGTATCTGAAGGCCCAACGCCCGCCGTGTATCCATGCCAGCAAAAGCGCGGCTTGGATTGAATCAAACCATAGAATATGAGTCAAGTTGAAGTCTTGCAGGAGGGGTTCAATGTATGCGGAAGGTTCAAATGGCGGTGTGACGCTTCACGATGATCAATTGATCATACGGCGTAAGGGCGTTGCCAACATTCTCACCCAAGGTTTTCAGGGGGAGAAATCCATTCCGTTGAGAAACATCACGGCTGTGCAGTTCCGGTCCGCAGGTGCGATGATGGCAGGATATATCCAGTTCACAATTATGGGAGGACGTGAGTTTCGCGGTGGAATGGGCGAAGCCACACGAGATGAAAATGCAGTTCTGTTTGAAAGGAAACAGGAGCCCGCATTTCAACAGCTCGTCAGTTGGTGCAGAATGCGATAAGCGCTCCTGCAGTCTCCCAAGCCCATCCGATTATTCCTACGCAAAATCTGGCGGAGTTGGCGAATTTGGTGGATCGTGGCTTTTTAACGCGCGAAGAGTTCGACGCGCAAAAGGCACAGTATCTCAGGGGCGGAGCTGCAATCTCGGCACCGATAGCTTCAGCGAGCGCAGCCACCATAACGCTGCCCCCTCGCGTTGAGGTCAATAGAACCAGCTACGCAAAGCCGCTCCTCGCCGTACTTCTCATCATGTGGATCATTATCATTATGATTTAGCCGGCGGGTCCTTCGGTGATAACCGTCACGGTTGCGGGTGCGCCGAACCGCTTCCGTCAGTTTTATCTGGAGTCGTATATAGCCCCGCCACCTTGAATCATTACACAGCATCGTCGCTGCCATGCTTAGTCTGTGGCATAGATGGAAATTTCGGGGCTCCGCACCGCCCGCGATGCGCCCGCCACGGGGGGAGTGCGCTGCTATGCGCCACGGTAAGCAGGCTGGCGTGAAACATGGGGGCCGAGGCGCCCATGGGGCTCGGGCTCTATATACGTAGTATATAGGGTGTGTGCGAGTGGGGGTCAGCGGCACGTCAGCGGCACGTCGTCGGAGGTCAGCAAGACGGGTCAGCGGAACGTCGCCGGGATAGGTCAGTGGATTATTCGTCATCGTCATTCTGGGCCCGTCGCAGCCCAATCAGGTCTTTCCCATTAGCCCGACCAATCACTCCGCGCACAATCACGCCATCATGAAACAGGCGCTCCATCGCCGCTTCCAATCGGCGTGGCCCGATAGGCTTACCCTGCGGCATCACAGCAAATGTCTTCGGAGCATAGGTGCGTGACGCCTTGCTGTCGGAAACCGGGCGTCTTTGCTCCACGCGAAAATCCAGGCACCGGAGGAATGTCTTTTCGTCAGTAGAGTCTGCGATCTCGCGAGCTTCGTCATCTCCCAACTCCTCATCGGTCACGAAAGCGCCGTTGTGCCAACGAAACTCAACAGCGTTGCCCTTGCGGCCATAGTTGGCTTTGCCGGTCGTCAGCACGCGCGCGTCGGGATCGAGCGGCACTCGCGTTTCCTGATCGATTTCGCCCCAATTGAGAAAGAGGCGGGAGCGAACCTGATTTTCCCAGGCCGTCGATCCGCTATATTCTTGCCCTGCCTTGTTCGGATGCCCCAGGAACAGGACCGATCCGCCGATTGTCGTGGCGAGCCGATTCATGAGGCCGACAAAGGCGGCGGCCTGATTGCGGATATTCTCATTTCCCGCGAATAAATGCGCCACGTTGTCGAGGACGATAAAGGTTGCGCCCGTGTCGTTCGCGATGGTTTCGAGGCGCTCATAGGCGGCTGTCACTTTCATTCGGCCCTCGGTATCGAAGGTCGCCATTTCATTGCCGATAGCGCCGACAAGGCTGGCGAGATACAAGCGCCCTGACAGTGATTGCAGCGACACATCCATGCTTTCACAGATAGCGGCCTGCCGACGATGCAATTCCGCCGCGTCGTCCTCGCACGTCAAGTATATGGAAGTTGCTTCCTGCGTTCCGATTCCCAGCAGAGGCCGCCCAACTGCGATGCACGTTGCCAGCTGTTGCGACAAAAGGGACTTGCCCGCGCTGCCCGGTCCGGTGAAGTAAGTTGCCTGCCCTAACGGGATGCGACCGGCCCAAATCCACTCTCGCGCGGGCGGATCAATCCCTTCCCAAGCGGCCGGATCGATTAGGGCCAAGTCTCCGCTAGGTGAGGCTTTCCGTTTCCACCCATGCTTGATGGCGGCACCGAAAACTGTGCGGATCGTGACCGGCCGGCCGTCGTAGCCGCCGAACGACTCCCACTTCTTTTCAAGTTCGTCATTATCATAGGACAGGCAACGCTGCGATGCTTTGTTCCACAGCTCCAAGCCATCATCGGAGCCGCGCGTGGCATGATGAATCGCCATGCCGATCTTGAGCCAGTCGTTGTAGCTATCGTCCCATACTTCGGCGGGGATTGCGGCGAGCGCCGATTCAATTTCGTCTGGGTCTAGCTCCGGCAACAGGTCAGCGTCATCATCGTCCAACTCGACCGGCTCTTCATATGGCCGGCCTTTCCGCCCGAGCGCGCCAGCATCCAAATCGTCCGCTAGGTCGATGAAGCAGCCGTCGATAAGCTCGACATAGGCGGGAGCCTGCCCGTCCACACTGCCGTAATAATAGGCTTGAGACGGCGTGAACGATTCTACGGCAACGATGCCGCCAAGTGCACCGTTTAGCCGCGCCATGAGCCTCGTTCGCTCGCTGGGCGGCAAATCCTGCGAGCATGGACAGAGGATACGGTAGCGCGGTTGATCGGGCATATGCGACGCCGACGTGTAGATGAGTGCTGCCAACCCCTCTTTGCGAAGCAACTTCGCAGCTTCGGCGACCGAGACTTGCTCGCCATCATAGTCGGCTTCGATGCCGGAGATGGTGAGCATGTTTACGTTGCGGCGGAGACAGCCTTTTTTAGACCGCCGTTTCCCGAACCGGGCGAGCTTAAGCCACGGGAGTTTGCCCTTCGCTTTCGCGAATCGGTCAGGCAGTTTCTCCGCCAGTTCGTTAAGAGAAACGGTAAGGTCGCTCTTCCCCTTGGCCCATTGATCCGAGAATTTGGTGATGCGTAGGGGCCGGTCCAGCGGACTTGCGAGATCACCGTCGTTATGGTATTCAGATACCGTCCGATGCTTCCGCGCGTCTGGCTTTTCGCTGCCGCCCCGACCAGTCCTCGGGGCGGCGGTTTCTCGTCGGGCAGATGTCATGGGAGGGCTTTCGCCGGTGCTCGGTCTAGCCCGAAACCGGTTGGCACTTCCAATGTAACGTATTGATATTCCACGATGCGTTTTCTCCTCGGTTGGGAGAAAAACACCGTAAAATCAGCCGAGCTATAGGGACTCTGACTCCGTCAATTGAGGTTCGAATCCTCACGGGGCATCCAAATATTGTTATAAAACAATATCTTATCTGCCATAGATCGCAGAAACCCCTCCAACTGTAAACAGCTTAGATTTCCGCAGGTTTGCAACCAGCCATATTCAAATCATCGCATTTTTGGTGGATAAGTTCGCCGCGCTCTTTTCAAACTAGCGTTCCTTGGCATAGCTTCATCTCATGGCCTTCGCCCCGTTCGTTCCACACCAGCCATAGGAGACGTTATGACCTAACAATTCAAAGAGAAACTTCCGCGACTCAGCAATTCCGATCTACCCGGCCCAATTGTTCTTAGCGCCCTCAGACTGTAGTCTTCGGACCCAGGTCTGATTAAAGTGCTCATAGCGGCGGGCCGAATACCAGTGAAGAAGCGTGGGTCAACGATCATCCCATGTCAGGGAGGCGCATATGCGCGTCGTAAATCCGATGTTCCATGAGAACACGGCAGGCATGTGGTGTTGGTTCGCAACCGATGCCCACGGCTGTCTCTTGTCGGTTTCGGCTCAGGCTTTCTTCACATACGAAGAAGCCCGCCGGGACTTTGATTACGTACAACGGGGATTCACTCTCCACTAAGGAGAGTACCTTCAATTGAACTTGGGCGGCTCGAAAGGGTCGCCCTTATCTTTACCGCAACAGGTTCCGCCTAGACCGCTTGGCTGAGGGGTTCTGGGCCATTGCAGCCCCACCGCTGGCGCCGCGCATGGCTGATAACGACCAATCGCAGAATACAATGACCTGATCATCTGCTGTCGGCCGCCCTGTGCAGATTGCGTCGCACTGAAGTTCGATCAGTCACCGCCCCCGTTGCGAAGCTAGGTAGTTCTGCTGGTTCCGCCATGCCATGCAAGGTATAGGTTAACCTTGTTTAGCAGGGGTAAAGCTAATGCGAGTCGGGATTGCTTTGCTGGCGGCGGCGCTAATCGGTGCCGCACCGGCTAATGCTGCGGTGCTCTATGAGGTCACCGATCTTGGCACGCTTGGGGGGAGTTCCAGTGGCGCCGCGGGCATCAACGCCTCGGGATGGGTGACGGGATATAGCAGCCTTGTCGGCGATACGGTCAGCCACGCCTTCCTGTACGACGGTTCCAAAATGAAAGACCTCGGCTCGCTTGGCTCGGGAGAGAGTGCTGGCTCCGCCATTAACAACTCCGGGCAGGTCACAGGAAGGAGTGATACTGGCGACGGGAGGACCGAAGCTTTTCTCTATGACGGCACCAAAATGGCCGGCCTGGGAACGCTCGGAGGATCGTTCAGCAACGGCATTGGTATCAACGACGCTGGAGAGGTGACGGGATTTAGCAACACCGTCGGGGATAATACAGGGCACGCATTTCTATACGACGGCACCAAAATGACCGACCTTAACCCACTTGGCGGCTTTACCAGTTTTGGCAATGGCATCAACGCTTCAGGACAGGTGACGGGTGGGACTACTTACAGCGCAGGGCAAAGGGCTTTCCTGTACGACGGCGCTAGCACGATCGACATCGGTACACTCGGCGGTGATTATTACACCGAGGGCTTTGCCATCAACGCCTCAGGACAAATAACGGGAACTAGCAATATTGGAACTTTTGACGCTTCCGGCTTCCCATTATACCATGCTTTCTTGTTTGATGGTTCCAAAATGATCGATCTTGGGACGCTTGAGGGAAAAGCCGACAGCGTAGGTTGGGCTATCAATGATCTAGGGCAGGTCGTTGGCTACAGCCTTCCCGGCAGTAGCCAATTCTTCGATGCTCACGCCTTTATCTACGACGGAACCAGTATCGTCGATCTCAACGACCTGATCGATCCCCAAGCGGGCTGGCTCTTGAACATTGGCCGAGGCATCAACGACCGGGGCCAAATCGTTGGCGAAGGAACGCGCGACGGTTTTCACATTCGCGCGTTCCTGCTCACGCCGCTCTCAACTGGCGCAGTCCCCGAGCCCGCCGCCTGGGCGATGATGATCGTAGGGTTCGGGATGATCGGGGGTATGGTGCGTCGGAAGAGCAACGCCGAAGGGCGGCGAGGCCATATTCGATAGCGGTCGCGCCCCGATTATTTTTGAGAATGTTCAAGATCCGCATAAAATCTCCAGATTGCGTAGATGCCCTTAGACATGCTGAACGGCAGCTTTCTGCCTGCCTCAGGGTCCGTTCAACGAGCCCATCCATGGTTTTAGGAGATTGGACATGAAACCCGTTGGCAGAATCTTTGGGAAGCTCGCATTTGCCGCGATGGCGGTTTCCGCGATCAGTGTTCCGGCGATGGCCCGGGACTGGCGGGG
>Ga0065707_10082105_pt1 | contig 21836 bp, 22 predicted proteins | sample SwiRhicommuniRL3_FD_59094 | JGI IMG/M metagenome (GOLD analysis project Ga0065707, IMG submission 59094) | Switchgrass rhizosphere bacterial communities from Rose Lake, Michigan, USA - RL3 v2 (version 2) | ecosystem: Host-associated > Plants > Roots > Rhizosphere > Soil | place: East Lansing...
CATGCCCTGCTGCTCGCCGGCGAAGCGGGCGGCGGCATCGGCGGCGCAATCATAGGCATAGCCCGAGGTCAGGAAGAGCGCCTCGCTCGTCTCGCCCCATTCCGAGCGCGCCGTGCCGCCTCGCACCGCCTGGGTGGCGGGGCGCCATGTCGAAGTGATCTTGCGATTCTGGCCGGTATAGCGTTTCATGGCGGCTGCTTTGCAGCGCAGACGCAAGCCCAGTCAATGCGAACCTTCAGGAGTGTGCCATGTCCTCCCCGATCCAGTCAGTTCCGTTGAAGACCATCGCAGGCGCCGACGCCTCGCTTGGCGATTATGCCGGCAAGGTGTTGCTGGTCGTCAACGTCGCCTCCAAATGCGGACTGACACCGCAATATGAGGGGCTGGAGGCGCTCTACAAACAGTATCGCGATCAGGGGCTGGTGGTGCTCGGCTTCCCCGCCAATGATTTTGGCGCCCAGGAACCCGGCAGCGATGAGGAGATCGCGACCTTCTGCACGACCAACTTCGCGGTCGATTTTCCGATGTTCTCCAAGATCGCGGTCACGGGGCCGGATACGCATCCGCTCTATCGCGAGCTGACCGAATCGGACGTTCCGGTGACGGGCGATGCCGATAGCTTCCGCGAGAAGCTGAAGGGCTATGGCATGACCCCCAATCCGGCGCCGGGCATTCTGTGGAATTTCGAGAAATTCCTGATCGGCCGCGACGGCGAGGTCGCCGCCCGCTTCGCACCGAATACCCCGCCGAATGATCCGGCGCTGGTCGCGGCGATCGAGGCAGAGCTGGCGAAGGAGCCGGTGGGGGCATAGCGCAGATGCGGGCCATATGGGTACCGCACCACGTCATCAGGGCCGGCGCAACCAACCCCGAAGCGATATCGCGCATATATTCTGACGTGGTTCCGGCCCCCTCTGGAGGGGTCTGGATCACTCCCACTCGATCGTGCCGGGCGGCTTCGAGGTGAAGTCGTAGGTAACGCGGTTGATGCCCTGCACTTCGTTGACGATGCGGGTTGCCACGCGGCTCAGGAAATGGGGATCGAAGGGGAAAATGTCGGCGGTCATGCCGTCGGTGGAGGTGACGGCGCGCAACGCGCACACGCTGTCATAGGTGCGGCCGTCGCCCATCACGCCGACCGTGCGCACCGGCAGCAACACCGCGAAGGCTTGCCAGATCGCGTCGTAGAGCCCGGCATTCCGGATTTCTTCCAGATAGATCGCGTCAGCCTTGCGCAGGATGTCGCACCGTTCCTTGGTGACCTCGCCGGGGATCCGGATCGCAAGGCCCGGCCCTGGGAACGGATGGCGGCCGACGAAGATCTCGGGCAGGCCCAGTTCCCGCCCGAGCGCACGCACCTCGTCCTTGAACAGTTCGCGCAGCGGCTCGACCAGCTTCATGTTCATCCGCTCGGGCAGGCCGCCGACATTGTGATGGCTCTTGATCGTCACCGAAGGTCCGCCGGTGAAGCTGACGCTTTCGATCACGTCGGGATAGAGCGTGCCCTGCGCGAGGAACTGCGCGCCGCCGATCTTGTTCGCTTCATTTTCAAAAACGTCGATGAAGGTCTTGCCGATGAACTTGCGCTTCGCTTCGGGGTCGGTGACGCCCTTGAGGCCGTTCAGGAACAGCGTCTCGGCGTGCACATGAACGAGCGGGATGCCGTAATGCTCGCGGAACAGGCTGACCACCTGATCGGCCTCGCCCATCCGCATCAGCCCATGATCGACAAACACGCAGGTGAGCTGCTCGCCGATCGCTTCGTAAATCAGCACCGCCGCGACCGCGGAATCGACTCCTCCGGAAAGGCCACAGATTACCTTGCCCGACCCGACCTGCTCACGGATCTCGCGGATCTTGGTTTCGCGGAATTCCGCCATCGTCCAGTCGCCGGCCAGTCCGCAGACATGGCGCGCGAAATTGGCGATCAGTTTGCCGCCGTCGGGGGTGTGCACCACCTCCGGGTGGAACTGGACGCCGTAAAAGCGCCGCGCCTCGTCCGAAGTGACGGCGAAAGGCGCGCCTTCCGACCAGGCGATCGGGCTGAAGCCCTGCGGCAGCGCATCGACCTTGTCGCCATGGCTCATCCAGACCTGATGGCGCTCGCCTTCTTTCCAGAGCCCGTCGAACAGGGCCGAGCGCCCGCCGATCTCGATGAAGGCACGGCCGAATTCGCGCGCGTCCGAGGACGGTACCACCGAGCCGCCAAGCTGCTGGCACATCGTCTGCTGGCCATAGCAGATGCCGAGGATCGGGATGCCGGCCTCGAAGAAATGATCGGGGGCGCGCGGGCTGCCGCTGTCGGCGACCGAGGCCGGCCCGCCGGACAGGATGATGCCCTTCGGCTTCAGCCGTTCAAAGGCTTCGGCGGCGACGGAAAAAGGCGCGATCTCGCTATAGACCCCCGCCTCGCGAACACGCCGTGCAATGAGCTGGGTGACCTGGCTGCCGAAGTCGATGATGAGGATGGATTCGTGGTGCTGGGCCGTCATGTCCAGCCGATAGGACGGGGCGTACCGGCTGTCCAGCGATCAGCGGAGATCAGCGCCAGGCGACGCGGCTGTCGAACTGGATGTAGGTCAGCTCGCCGTTGCGGACGCCGCAACTGAACGACCGTCCGCCTTCCATGCGGCCCTCGACACGATAGCCCTCGCCGTCGCGATCGACGAAATCGATGTCATCGACCTTGCTGTTCACGCCGCGCCGGGAAGCCAGCGCCTCGGCGCCGTCGGCACAGGCATTGGCGGCGTCATTCTGTGCATCCGACCAGTTACGAGTGTCGGCGGGCTGGTCGTCGCGGCGGGAATTGCCGCCATAGACCACGCCATTCTCGCGATCCGTATTCCGGTCGTAAACACCGCGATTGTCACGATCCTTGTTTGCCTTCGACGCCGCCGAGGCGACCGCGAAGATACCGCCCGCGATTACCGCGCCGAGCAGGACATTGCCGAAATCATCGTCGTGATGACGCCAGTGTCGGCCATAACCGCCCCATCCGCCGTGACCCCAACCCGGTCGGGCGAGCGCGGGCGTGGCGGAGGTAGCAAGCATCGCGGCGATCGTCGCCGATCCAAGCATTTTTCGCAGCATCGACATCCCATTCACTCCCGACTCGATCCGAAGATCTTGCGACCCTCATAGACCAATCGGACTGTCGGCGCGATGAACCGGCCTCGCCGTTATTTGAAGCCGCGCAGCGCGATCATCGATTTCGGCAGCATAGCCACCCGCTCGAACCGATGCTCGGCGTCGGGGAACAAGGCCCGGAACTGGGTTGCGTCGAGGATGATGCTGGACATCACCAATCGCATCGCATCGTCCACCTGCGGTTCGGAATCCGCCCAGCCCAGCTTGAAGCGACGCTGCGCCTTCAGGCGGATGGGTTCCGGCATCCAGTGATAGAAGGGCATGCGATAGAAATGCGGATCGATCGGAAACCAGAAATAGGGCGTTTGAACATAATAAGCCGGCGCCAGCCGATGAACCTCATTAGCGAAGCGTCGCATATCCGGCCAGCGCCCGACATGCTCAATAACACTGTTCGAATGCACAAGATGAAAGCTGTTGTCGGCATATTGCGCAAGGTTGCAGGCGTCGCCCTGAACACATTTTACGATATCGACTTTATTGAAGAACGCCCCGAACTGATCATATTCACTATTTACACAAGTCACTTCGATATCATGCTTTTCAAGCCAATCCATCCCCACGCGATACCAGTAATCAGTGGTTCCCCCGAGATCGACGATCCTGAAACGCCCAACATGTTTCTCGCGACGAAATTCAATGAATTTCCTCAATAGCTTATCACGTTTTAGTCGGAATTTTGCCGCAAGCGACTTTTGATTCGTTGCATCAGCCCACTGAACCATAAACTTCGCCGACTCATCTTAACCAATATTAACGTATCGGCTAATGCTGCAGCGCGCAACGGGTTCAGGAAGCATTCAGTTATCAGGAATGTCCTTGATTGGGACCGTCAGTGCAAAGGCCGTGGCGCCGCGCGCAGGCGAAAATCCGGCGGCCGTGCAGCGCAGGCGGACAGAGCAGAGATGATGTCCGCTTCTCGACAAGCATGGTCGAATGGCGGTCCGGAACAAAAAAAGGCGCGCGGAACGGCTCCGCACGCCCTTTCTTTTCAGAGAGATGCCCGAATCAAGCGGCTTCGAGCTCGTCCTCGTCCGCATTCTGGACCGGACCCGAATCCTGGCCCTTGGCGGAGACGTCACGATCGACGAATTCGATGATCGCCATGGTCGCCGCGTCCGAAGCGCGGATGCCGGCCTTGATGACGCGGGTATAGCCGCCGTTACGGCCGGCATAACGCTCGGCCAGAACATCGAACAGCTTCTTCAGCTGGGTTTCGTCGAGCAGGCGGGCATGGGCCAGACGGCGATTGGAGAGGCCGCCCTTCTTGGCGAGCGTCACCAGCTTCTCGACATAGGGACGAAGCTCCTTCGCCTTGGCAAGGGTGGTGGTGATCTGTTCATGCTTGATGAGCGCAGCCGCCTGATTGCGGAACAATGCCGCGCGATGGCTCGCGGTACGCTGGAGCTTACGGCCGCCGACACGATGGCGCATGGGGTATTTCCTTTCGTTCGTCTGGGAGCCGTATCAGGCACTCCCAACCAGGCGGTGTGAACGGGCCACCGCCCAAAGCCCTGTTAACGTCACCCCGGACTTGATCCGGGGTCTCACTGCCTGGTCCCGCCGCAGAAGAAGCGGGATCCCGGATCAAGTCCGGGATGACGATCGGTTGAAACCGATCGTCAGAACTCCTGCTCGAGCTTCTTGGCCATTTCCTCAATATTCTCGGGCGGCCAGCCGGGGATTTCCATGCCCAGCCGGAGGCCCATCGAAGCGAGCACTTCCTTGATCTCGTTGAGCGACTTGCGGCCGAAATTCGGCGTGCGCAGCATCTCCGCCTCGGTCTTCTGCACGAGATCGCCGATGTAGATGATGTTGTCGTTCTTGAGGCAGTTGGCCGAACGGACCGACAGCTCCAGTTCGTCCACCTTCTTGAGAAGGTAGCGGTTGATCTGGTTGGTGTCCTGCGCGGGCTCGGCGCCGCCATGGATCGGCACCGCCGCGTGGCCGATGGTCGAGGATGCCGCGACCAGACCGTCGTCGAAGTGGACGAACAGCTGAAGCTGATCCTGCAGGATGCGCGCGGCATAGGCCAAGCCGTCCTCGGGCGTGACGGTACCGTCGGTCTCGACCGTCAGGGTGAGCTTGTCATAGTCAAGCTCCTGCCCGACGCGGGTGTTCTCGACCTTGTAGGCGACCTGACGCACCGGCGAATACAGCGCATCGACCGGGATCAGGCCGATCGGGGCATCGGCCGGGCGGTTGTTGGCGGCCGGGACATAGCCCTTGCCGATGTCGGCGGTCAGCTCCATGTTGAGCGTCGCGCCCTCGTCGAGGTGGCAGATCACCAGATCGGGGTTCATCACCTCGATATCGCCGGAGGTGGCGATATCGCCGGCGGTGACTTCCGCCGGGCCGCTGGCCGAAAGCTGGAGCCGCTTCGGCCCTTCGCCCTGCATGCGGAGCGCGATCTGCTTCACGTTGAGCACGATATCGGTCACGTCCTCGCGCACGCCGGCGAGCGAGGAGAATTCGTGAAGGACGTTCTCGATCTTGATCGAGGTGACCGCCGCGCCTTGCAGCGACGACAGCAGCACCCGGCGCAGCGCGTTGCCCAGCGTGAGGCCGAAGCCCCGCTCCAGCGGCTCGGCGACGAAGGTCGCCTTGCGCTTGCCATCGCCACCGGCCTTCTTCTCAAGGCCGTTGGGCTTTTTCATTTCCTGCCAGTTCTTTGCATTGACAGTCACTTCGGTCCCCTCGGGGTTTGGCCGGGCTTGGCCCGAGCCGTGGAAACTGGGACAACGGAGGCGCGGCGGCCTCCGCCAAACTCAAACGCGGCGGCGCTTGCTCGGGCGGACGCCATTGTGCGGGATTGGCGTCACGTCACGGATCGACGTGATGTGGAAGCCGACCGCCTGAAGCGCCCGAAGCGCCGATTCGCGGCCCGATCCGGGGCCCTTGACCTCGACCTCGAGCGTGCGGACGCCATGTTCCGCCGCCTTCTTGCCGGCATCCTCGGCGGCGACCTGAGCGGCATAAGGCGTCGATTTGCGGCTGCCCTTGAAGCCCATCATGCCCGCCGACGACCAGGCAATCGCATTGCCCTGCGCGTCGGTGATCGTGATCATGGTGTTGTTGAAGCTGGCGTTCACATGCGCGACGCCGGCGGTGATGTTCTTGCGCTCGCGCCGTTTGATGCGCTGAGGTTCGCGTGCCATTTTCTATCCTGCCTATATCTGGAGAGCGACCGGGCCGCTTACTTCTTCTTGCCGGCGATCGGCTTGGCCTTGCCCTTGCGGGTGCGCGCATTGGTATGCGTGCGCTGGCCGCGAACCGGGAGCCCCTTGCGATGGCGAAGCCCGCGATAGCAGGCGAGATCCATCAGCCGCTTGATGTTCATCGCCACCTGGCGGCGAAGATCACCTTCGACGGTGTAGCCCGCATCGATCGCTTCACGGATCTGCAGGACTTCCTGATCGGTCAGGTCCTGAACGCGGCGCTCCGGCGTGATGCCGAGCTTGCCGGTGATTTCCTTGGCCTTGGTGCGTCCAATGCCGTGGATATAGGTTAGCGCGATTTCGACGCGCTTGTTGGTCGGGATATTGACACCCGCGATACGTGCCACTGTATAGTTCTCCTCGCTCCACAGGGCGGTTGGCGTCCCACCCCATCTCGACGCTCATCCCGCCACGAACGATAACGGCGCGCGCTACAAGCGCCGCCGGTGCCGGACGTTCGGGATCGGTGGCCATTAAGAGCGTTGGACCGGGCTGTCAAGCGGAGCGGCCTTCGCCTTGGCGAAATAAGGGGTCAGGGCGTGCCGTCGATCCCCAGCACGATTACCGAGAGCATCAGCAGGCCGAGCCCGACGACGAAAACGAGATCGGCGGCCCGTTCGAGCTTGGGTTTATCCTCATCCGACCTCAGCGAAAGATAAGACAGGAAGCAACTGGCGGCGAAACAGATTGCCGCGCCCCAACCGATTTCGTCGGTAAAAGTCTGCGCCGACCGGTTGGAGAGATGCAGGCCGGCGATGATCAGCAGCGAGATGCCGAGCAGGTTCGACGCGGCGCCGAGGATGTGGTGCGATCTGGGCATGGTGACGCGCCCCTAGCAAGCCCCGGATGAACCATCCTGAAATGAATCATGTACCGGCGAGATGATCCTCGATCCGATCAAGCGCGACCGCCTGACTGGGCAGGATCATCGCGCGCGCCTCGGCAAGGCTGAACCATCGGGCGCGGTCCACTTCGGGGACGGACAGCCGCTTGCCGCTGCGCGGTGGCCACTCGATTTCGATCAGGTTGCTGTGGACCTTTTCCACGTCCAGATCGCCCTCGGCGACGAACAGATGGACGAGTTTCCCGCCCGCCTGCCGGAAGGTGCCGAGCGGCACCGGCGTTACCTCGCACGCGACGCCCAACTCCTCCCCGAACTCGCGCACCGCAGCGACGGCCGGCTCCTCCCCCGCCTCGACCCTCCCCTTGGGAATCTGCCAGGCACCCGCATCCTTGTTGCGCCAGAAGGGACCGCCGGGATGGACAAGCAGCACCGATGGCCCCGAAGCATCGCGGCGGCAAAGAAGAAGACCGGCACTCGGCGATCGCATCGAGAGCCGCGCCACCGCTCAGCCCAGCTTCGCTCGCGCCGAATCCCAGTCGCGGCCATCATAGGGCACGATCGTCACATCCAGCCCGTGGCCGTCATCAAGACAGCGATAGTTGATGCTGATCCCGTCCGGATGCGAGCGTGGCCGGTAGAAGCTCTTGATCCCGCACTGCTTGCAGAAGATGTGCCGCGCGGTGCCGGTGCCGAAGCGATAGGTGCTGGTCTCGCCCTGCCCCTCGATCAGGCGAAAGCGGCTGTCCGGCACGATCAGGTGGAGATAGCCGGTCATCGAACAGATCGAACAGTTGCAATCGAGCACCTCGACCGGCCCTTCCGGCACATCCGCCTCGAAGTGGACCAGCCCGCAATGGCAGCCGCCGGTAATGGTGGTCATTCGACCGTCACCGATTTGGCCAGATTGCGCGGCTGATCGACGTCGGTGCCTTTCAGCACCGCGACATGATAGGCCAGTAACTGCACCGGGATCGCATAGACGATAGGCGCGATCAGCGGGTGGACCTTGGGCATGGTGATCGTCGCCATGCAGCCCTCGCCCGCCGCCTGGATGCCGTCATAATCGGAGATCAGCACGACCTTGCCGCCCCGCGCCTGGACCTCCTGCATGTTGGAAACGGTCTTCTCGAACAGCGGGCCGGAGGGCGCGATCACTATAACGGGGACGTTCTCGTCGATCAGCGCGATCGGCCCGTGCTTCATCTCACCGGCGGCATAGCCCTCGGCGTGAATATAGCTGATTTCCTTGAGCTTCAGGGCACCTTCCAGCGCGAGCGGATAATCCACCCCGCGCCCGAGATAAAGCACGTCCCGCGCCGGCGCGATCGTGTGAGCCATTGCCTCGATCGCCTCGTCATAGGCGAGCGCGCCGTTGATCGCGGCGGGCGCCTCGGCAAGGTGACGGACGATCTCTTTCTCCTCGCGCGGATCGAGCTTGCCCTTGGCGCGGGCGAGATTGGCGGCGAGCGCGGCCAGCACCGCGAGCTGGCAGGTGAACGCCTTGGTCGAGGCAACGCCGATCTCCGGGCCGGCGTGGGTGGGCAGCAGCAGGTCGGCCTCGCGCGCCATCGTGCTCGTCGGCACGTTGACGACGGCGGCGATCTTCTGCCCTTCCGCGCGGGCATGACGCAGCGCCGCAAGCGTATCGGCGGTCTCGCCCGACTGGCTGATGACGATCATCAGCCCGCCTTCCTCCATCACCGGCTGCCGATAACGGAACTCCGACGCGACATCGAGATCGACCGGCACGCGCGCGAACTGCTCGAACCAGTATTTCGCGACCATGCCTGCGTAGAAACTGGTCCCGCACGCCACGATGGTGACGCGCTTGATCGTCGACAGATCGAAATCCGGGATCGGCAGCGAGACCTGATCGTCCAGCCGCCGCAGATAGGATTTGAGCGTCTGCGCGACCACGATCGGCTGCTCGTAAATCTCCTTGAGCATGAAATGGCGGTGATTGCCCTTGTCGACCGACAACCCGGTGACACCGGAAATCACCACCGGCCGCTCGACCGGATTGTCGTCGCGATCATAGATCTGGGTGGCCTCACGGGTGATGACGACCCAGTCGCCTTCCTCCAGATAGGATATGCGCTGGGTCAGCGGCGCCAGCGCCAGCGCGTCCGATCCGAGATAGGTTTCGTTCTCTCCATAGCCGACCACCAGCGGCGAGCCGAGCCGCGCGCCGATCAGCAGGTCCGGATTCTGCCGGAACAGGATCGCCAGCGCGAAGGCACCGTGCAGCCGCTTGAGGTTCTTCTTCACCGCGTCGGCGGGCGCCATACCGGCCTCGACATCGGCCGAGATCAGATGCGCCACCACTTCGGTATCGGTCTGGCTTTCGAACTTGCGGCCTTGCGCGATCAGCTCGTCGCGCAACGGTTTGAAATTTTCGATGATGCCATTGTGAACCAGCGCGACCTCGCCGGTCGCGTGCGGATGGGCATTGTCCTGGGTCGGCGCGCCGTGGGTCGCCCAGCGGGTGTGGGCGATGCCGATCAGGCCGGGCAGCGGCTCCTCACCAAGCTTGCGCGCGAGATTGTCGAGCTTGCCCTCGGCGCGGCGCCGATCAAGCAGCCCGTCATGGATCGTGCAGATCCCGGCCGAGTCATAGCCGCGATATTCCAGCCGCCGCAGCCCATCCAGCAGCCGCTGGCTGACTTCGCTTGATCCGACGATGCCGATGATGCCGCACATCAGCCCTTCTTCCTCGCCGCCTTGCGCGGCGCCATCACCGCCCGGAACGACGCGGCCCAGCCCGGTTTTGCCTCCTGCGCGCTCCGCGAGATCGCGAGCGAATCCGGGGCTACGTCATGGGTCACCACCGAACCGGCAGCGACGATCGCACCCTTTCCGACCGTCACCGGCGCCACCAGCGCGCTGTTCGATCCGATGAACGCCCCTTCCCCGATCACCGTCTTGTATTTGAGGAAGCCGTCATAATTGCAGGTGATCGTGCCCGCGCCGACATTGGCATCGGCGCCGACCTCCGCATCGCCCAGATAGGTGAGGTGGTTGGCCTTGGCGCCCGGCCCCAGCCTCGCCTGCTTGACCTCGACGAAATTGCCGATCTTCGCTCCTTCGCCGATCTCCGCACCGGGACGCAGCCGCGCGAACGGCCCGATCTCCGCGCCCTTCTCGATCACTGCCCCCTCGATGTGGCTGAAGGCATGAATCACGACGCCGTCGCCGACAGTCACACCCGGCCCGAAGAACACATTGGGCTCGATCACGACATCGCGGCCGATCACCGTATCCCGCGCGAACCACACCGTCTCCGGCGCAATCAGGGTCGCACCGTCCGCCATCACCTCGGCGCGGCGCCGCTGCTGCCAGTCCGCCTCGACTGAGGCCAGTTCGTTCCGGCTGTTCACGCCCGCAACCTCCCACGCTTCGCCCTCGATCACCGCCGAGCGCCGCCCTTCGGCCAGCCCCAGCATCACGATATCGGGCAGATAATATTCCCCGGCGGCATTGTCGTTACCGACCTTGCCGAGCAGCCGCCATAGATCGGCCGAACGCACCGCCATCAGCCCGCTGTTGCAGAGCGTCACCCCGCGCTCGGCGTCGCTGGCATCCTTATACTCGACCATCTTCGCGATCACGCCGTCGCCATCGGCGATGATCCGGCCATAAGCGAGCGGATCGGCAGGCCGAAACCCCAGCACCACCGCCACCGGCGCGTCGGGCGCGTTCAGCCGCTCGAGCATCCGCCGCATCGTTTCAATCCGCGGCATCGGCACGTCGCCGTAAAGGATCAGGATATCACCCGCGAAGCCTGCCAGCGCCGCCTCGGCCTGCTGGACGGCATGGGCCGTGCCAAGCTGCGGCTCCTGCACCACCACCTTGGCCTCATGCGCGGCCGCGAACCGCTCGACCTGCTCGCGCTGGCTGCCGACCACGATCACCTTGGCGGCGGCATCGAGGCTGTCGACGCTCGCCATCAGATGGCCGAGCATCGGCTCGCCCGCGAGCGGGTGGAGCACCTTGTGCAGGCCCGATTTCATCCGCGTGCCCTTCCCGGCGGCGAGGATGACGGCAGCGACGGGAGGTAAGGACATGGCGGCCCCTTGCCACGGAAAGCTTGTCATTTCCATATCAGCCACGGCATGGCGGCGGGATGAATGATTTTCCTTTCGACATCGTCGTGTTCGATCTCGACGGCACCCTCGCCGACACCGCCCCTGATCTCACCGCGGCGCTCAACCACAGCCTCGTCCAGCTCGGCCGCGCGACCATTCCCGAAGATTCGGTACGCCACATGGTTGGCCACGGCGCGCGGGCGCTGCTCCAGAAGGGCCTGTCCGCCACCGGCGAGATAACCGAGGCGCTGGTCGAGCAAGGCTTCCCGATCTTCCTCGACTATTATGGCGAACATATCTGCGAGGGCAGCACCAAATTCCCCGGCCTCGATCGCGCGCTCGACGAGCTGTCGGCAATGGGCGTGAAACTCGCGGTCTGCACCAACAAGCTCGAATGGCTGAGCCGCCGCTTCCTCGATGCGATCGGCTGGGCCAACCGCTTCGACGCGCTCATCGGCGGCGACACCGTCGGCGTCCGCAAGCCCGACCCGGCGCCCCTGCTGGAAGCGATCGCGCGCTGCGGCGGCGGCAAGGCAGCCTTCGTGGGGGATTCGATCACCGACACGACCACGGGCCGGGCCGCCAATGTCCCGACGGTGGCCGTTACCTTCGGCTTTTCCGATCGACCGATGACGGAACTGGGGGCTGACCGGCTCATCGATCACTTCGACGAACTGATCCCCGCGCTGCGAAGCTTCGCTCTTGGCCGAGGGCGGAGCAAAGAGTCATAATGCCACAAAAGCGCCGAAGACGCTTAACATCCTGTATCAAATGACGTTTGATGGAACCATGGCCCGACATCAATGCCACGGCAATTCAATACCGCACACCCATGCAGTATTGAATGAAATACAGTTAACACTTAATTTACTTGCTGAATAGCATATGCTATATTAATAAGGCTATACCGTGAGAAAGAGAAAATTAGGGAAGGGTGCTTAGAGAAGATCGCCTTAAGGATTTGGTGATTTGCGATGAGCACATATCTCTTTTTCTTCGCGCTGGCGATATATGTGTTCACGTCGGCGCGTGACATGCGCCTGTCCTGTCGATCCGGTCCACTTAAGCTCATCGTCCTTTCCGGACTGAGCATTGCAATCATAGCCTGGCTAAGCGACGGGATTCCACTTAGCGACTTCGCCAAGGGCTATTATCCGGCTGGTCGCCTTATCTGGGAGAGCCCCGAAAGCCTGTATAGCTGCGATCACGGATTACACCCTTCAAAGCTGTGCTTTGTTAATTTTCCGATCGTGGCAGTGCTATTCTCTCCCTTCTCTTATCTGCCCCTCACACTTGCCGAAATCCTGTTCACCATCATGGGCGTTTGCCTTGCCGCGGTCGGTGTATGGCGGTTGTGCAAGGGAGCAAACTCCGCCGATGGGCGATTGGTGGCAGGTCTCTGCATACTCAGCGGGCCGCTGGCTTATAGCATCTGGCTGGGGAACATATCCCATCTGCTGCTTCCATTGATGCTGGCTGGCTTCACGGCCTACAGCGCCGGACGCGATACGAAGGCGGGTCTGATATTCAGTCTGTTAGCTTTTCTGAAGCCTTTTTGCGCCCTGTTCCTTCTGTACTTCCTGGCGAGACGACAGTGGCGGCTGCTTTTCGTGATGGTCTCCAGCGCGCTTTCCGCGGTGATCGTGTCCTTGCTGCTGTTTGGCGTGCCAGTTCATGAGATATTCTTGAAGGACTTCGTCCTTGGCTTTGGCGCGAAACCCGTAGTGGCCTTTTCAGTCGAAAATTATGCCGCAGCTATTGCCCACCTCACTATGCCCCTCAATCATCTCAGAAGCTTCGCGCCGATTGACGAATTGGTCTGGTTCAAGATTACGCGGGTCTCGCTGAGCGCGCTCACTATTTTCGTGGTTGGGGCAATCCTGGATCGCGCCGGCAAGCCTTCGACCGCGGAAGCCAAGCTCGCCGAGCTCTGCATCGCCTTGTGCGTTGTCCTCCTGATCGCACCTGTCACCTGGACGCATTATCTATTATTGCTGCTCATACCAATCGCCTGGGTGATGATGGGCGAGTTCAAGGTGCATGTTCGCATGTCCGAACTTGTCGCGGTCCTTGTCGCTGCGTTCCTGATCATCCTCCCTGTCCACCAAATGATTGCGCCTCCCGGCCTGCGATTCATTGTTCAGCGCCTCTGGAACCTGCACTATGTAGTAGGTGTCTGCATTCTGCTCGGGGCATTGCTCAAGATCAGATCAAAAATGCCGGTTGCGATAGAAGCACAGTCGGGAACGAAGAGCGCCGTACCAATCTCCGGAAACGGCGATTACTGGGCTTTGGACAACCTTTTCCGGGTCAAGCGAGAGTCGCGCTCGGGCAGCATTCCAAGCGCGTAACCAGGCGGCGAAAATCCATCAACCTTTCCAGGGTAAAGAGCAATGCCGTGGATATTGTCGATCGAGTTGAGTCATGCCGCTGCAAACTGAGTTTCCGCTTCTAGGTGGCAGCGGCGTGGCGCTGGTCGGCGGCGGCGTCGAGGTGAGCTATACCGAGCTGACCGAGTTAGCCCTGTCTTTTTCTGAACGCCTCGGGGAACGGAAACGGGTTATTTTTCTCGAGACCAGCAACACCGTGCAAGCGATTGCCGCATGGCTTGGTTGCGTGGCTGGCGGGCACGTGGTCCATCCATATGCCGTCGGCGAAGTTGAACTGGCCGAACGACGTAAGAGCGTATTTGAACCGAACGTGTGCATCACCTCGTCAGAGCGTGTGTGCGAGCTGAATTGGCGGCACGAGCGGCCTCACCAGCTTCATCCCGACCTTCGCGTTTTGCTTGCGACTTCGGGTTCCACTGGCGCACCGAAGTTCGTGAAGCTGAGCGAGCACAACCTGCTGTCCAACGCGGCATCCATCGCACAATATCTCGGCCTTGGGCCAGCGGAGCGCGCGGCGACCACGCTTGATTTTGCCCACGCATTCGGGCTGTCCGTAATCACCTCCCATCTGATCAGCGGTGGATCGCTGTTGCTTACGCAGGCCTCGATATACGAGGACGCGTTCTGGCAAGCCTTCGCTGCGGGTTCGGCGACGAGTTTTTCGGGCGTGCCGTATAGTTTCGAGATGCTGCGACGCTCGAATGAATGGGCGAAGCATCCGAACCTCACGCACGTCGCACAGGCAGGCGGAAGGCTCGAACCGGATCTCGTTCGTCATTTTTCCCGGCTCGGGCAGGATAATGGCTGGCGCTTTCAGGTCATGTACGGCCAGACCGAGGCATCGCCCCGAATGGCATATCTGCCGCCCGAACTTGCGGCCACGCGCCCTGATTGCATCGGCATCGCTATCCCCGGAGGAAAGCTAGAGATCCTGGATGCAAACGACGCGATCGTGACCACGCCGGGCACGACCGGCGAACTCGTCTATTCGGGACCCAACGTCATGATGGGGTACGCTTCATCGCTGGATGATCTGGCAACGGATGACACTCCCGAATTCCTTAGGACAGGCGACCTCGGGCAATTCGACGAGCAAGGCCTGTTTCGCATCGTCGGCCGCGCGAGCCGCTTTGTGAAGCCCTTCGGTATTCGCGTCGGTCTGGATGACGCACAGGCCATTGCAAGAGAAAGCGCGCCCTCCGCGATCTGCGTCGGCGATGACAACCATATCGTGGTCGCCGTTCTTCCCTGCGATGAGGCGGCCGCAGAGGGTGTGGCAGCGGCAATCTCAAGACAATATTTGCTGCCGCTGAGGGTCATCCACGCACTGACCCTGGACGAGATGCCTCTATTGGCCAGCGGGAAGATTGATTACAAAGCGATACTGGAACGGGCAGGCGCCGATGCGCCGACACCTCTGAAACCCGACCACCAATCCGCTTGGCCGTTCGGGCGGCCTTTTCTGAAGCGGTTTGCCTATGAATTTACCGGAATAGTCGGATTGCGCCGCGTTCGCTGGGACGGAGTCGAAGCAATCTACAGCACGTTCCTGGGCGGCACGGTATCCTCCGAAGACCAAAGCTTCCGCGACCTGGCGGGGGACTCCCTGTCCTACGTGTCAACGCAGTTGGCGCTCGAAGATTATCTCGGGGTTTTGCCCGAAGACTGGGAGCGGAGATCGATTCGCGATCTCGAAAATTTGAGGTACGCCCATAATGGCATCTAGCAGTTCGCTCAGCATGCCCGTCGCTCTGCGCGGCCTCGCGATTGCCTCGATCGTGATTCATCATGCTTACGGCAATCATTCGAAAGGGTGGATCGCGGTAACGCTCGGTCTGTCCGGTGGCATGGCTTTCCTGCTCCTTTTGACCGGATTTAATTTTGCGCGGTTCAGCCTCGAAGGTGGCCGACCGGACGTCGTCCGCGAGGCCTTGTGGTCGTTTGCCAAGGCGATGATCATACCATCGGTAGCAATGGTATTGGTCTGGGGTCCCTTTGTGGGGATCGATTGGCGTGACCTTTTGCTGATCACCAACTGGTATCCGCACCCGGGCACAGCGATGTTCCCGGTCGAGTTTTCAGGCATGATTGTCCAGATGTGCCTGATGTTCTGGCTGCTGACCTGGATTCCCGGATTTGATCGCTTCTGGAAGCGGCCCCTGCTTGCTTCGTTCCTGCTGTTCGCAACGGGAGTCCTGCTGGTTCGTTATTTCCCGCGACCGGATCTGGTGAACCGGTTGCCATGGCTCTATCTCTGGGATTTCAGCCTCGGCCTGCTGGTGTTCTTTACGCTACGGGTTGAAAATCAACGCCTGAAGCAATTGCTCAAGCCGGTCTTGTTGATCTGCGTCTGTGTGGCTGCCTACATCGCGGAAGGCAACCGCATGCCGCTATATTGGCTGGTCATCGGACTCACCTTGTTTCTTTATGTGGAAAGAATAGTGCTTCCTTACTGGCTGGCGCATTTCATAAAGATGCTCAGCCAGGCGACCTTCACGATCTTTTTCACGCACTGGCCGTTGATTGTGCTGGTGAAGCGGATCATCCCGCATCAGCCGATGCTGACCTGGATCCTGTCCCTTTCGGGAAGCTTGCTGATATGGGCCGTGATCAAGGCCGGCCTGCAAGCGTGGGAATTTCAGCGCAAGCAAAACGCCAATCCCTGGAGCAGCCAATCGCTGACGGGTTCAAGCGCTGAGAGCATGCAGAGCAGGCCAGCCTATCACACCGAAATGGCCTGAGGGATCGCCAGAGCCGTCCGCAAACCGGCGAGGTCTACTCGTCCTCTTCTATCTCCCGGTCAGCCATGTCCATGAAATCGCGGGCAGCTTCCTTGTCGCCCTCGTCCTTGAAGGCCACGTCAAGGTCAGGCGCGGCACCGAGCATGTAGAGCAGGCACCAGAGCGCGAAGCGGCGGCCGCTGTCCTTTTCCAGCCCGAATTGCAGGCGGAGTCGATCGAGGCCCGAGACGAGCTGTTCGGGTGGAAGCGCGGCGATGTCGTCGGTGCCGAAGAAGCGGATGAGGAGCTGGTCGAAATCCATGGCTAGGCCTGCTGTCTCTGCGTTGCATAATGACTGCGAAAATTCGCGGCGAAAGTCGCCAGCCTTCCCTCGCCGATGGCCGCGCGCAGGTCCGCCATCAGCGCCTGGTAGAAGAACAGGTTATGTTCGGTCATCAGCATCGCGCCGAGGATTTCGCCCGAGCGGACGAGGTGGTGGAGGTAGGCGCGGCTCCACCCGGCACAGACCGGGCAGGCGCAGGCGGGATCGACCGGCTGCTGGTCCTCCGCGAATTTGGCATTGCGGATGTTGAGCGGGCCATTGCGAGTGAACGCCTGCCCGTTGCGGCCCGATCGGGTGGGCAGCACGCAATCGAACATGTCGATCCCGCGTTCGACCGCGCCGACGATATCGTCCGGCTTGCCGACGCCCATCAGATAGCGGGGCTTGTCGGCGGGAAGCTGGCCGGGCGCGAAATCGAGCGTGGCGAACATCGCCTCCTGCCCCTCGCCCACTGCCAGGCCGCCCACCGCATAGCCGTCGAAGCCGATCTCGATCAGCGCCTCGGCCGAGTGGAGGCGCAGATCCTCGTCGAGCGCGCCTTGCTGGATACCGAACAGTGCCGCCCGCCCGGCATGCTCGCCGCCCGCATCGAAGGCATCGCGCGAACGCTTCGCCCAGCGCATTGACCGCTCCATCGATCGCGCCGCCTCATCGCGATCGACGCCGTTCTTCGTGCATTCGTCGAACGCCATCACGATATCCGAGCCGAGCAGCCGCTGGATCTCAATCGATCGTTCGGGACTGAGCATGTGCCGCGATCCGTCGAGATGGCTGGCGAAGGCAACGCCCTCCTCGCTCAGCTTGGTCAGCGCCGAAAGGCTCATCACCTGATAACCGCCGCTATCGGTCAGGATCGGCCGGTCCCAGCCCATGAAGCCGTGCAGCCCACCCAGCCGCGCCAGCCGTTCCGCGCCGGGCCGGAGCATCAGATGATAGGTATTGCCGAGGATGATATCCGCCCCCGTCGCCCGCACGTCCGCAGGCTTCATCGCCTTGACAGTCGCAGCGGTGCCGACCGGCATGAACGCCGGCGTGCGGATCTCGCCACGCTGCATGGTGATCGCGCCGGTGCGCGCCGCCCCATCGGTGGCGTGAATCTCAAACGTGAAACGGGTTGTCATCCGGCCGCTTTAGCCGGAGGCGACGGGTGTCTTCAACGCGCCGGCGACGATTTCGATCAGGTCGTCAGGAAATCGTGCGCGGGCCGAAATTGGCATAGGGCGAAGCGAGCGCGGTGAGATCGGCAACGATCAATGCAAATTGCTCCGAGAGCGTGCCAGGCCGTATCTGGCCGAAAGCCTGTGCGAGCAAATTATAATGATCCATCATCGGATCAAGATTTTCAGGGTGATCCTGGTTCAGCAGCCGCGCATGCAGCGCAAGCGCTCCGACCATGCTGTCCGCGAGCGCGATGAGTGTCGATCGGGCAAGCTGCGCGGCAAGCCCGGTCGACAGCAGCCTGATATGGCCGTGGGTTCTTCGGGGCTTGCGATAGTCTGATGCCAGACAGTTTCCGATCAACTGGCAAACATCAGCGCCAAAAAGACGATGAATTTCATCCAGGACATGCGGCTGGAAATCGCCCGCCGCGAGGTCAAGCAATAGTCCCCCGATCGCTTCATCTTCGCTTCCGCCAGCCTCGATTATCAAGGCGGCGATCGCAAGCGGACGGGAAATCGGAACAATACTGCCCGACGCAGGACGAAGCGCGCGATAAAGCGCGCTCGCATAAATCAAGGCCTTGTCGAATCGACCAGAATACGCGGTCATTGGCTAAGGCTCACTTTACGCTAGGATTTTACGTCTTCCCCGATCCCGAAAAAGTGAAGGGGCTTCTTGCCCGCCAGGAATCCTCAACTTGAAACCTCTAGTTGCAGCAGCGCTGCCTGAATAATCATCAAGTCGCAAGCATGTAATTCTCGAATGCCCCGCAGGGCAGCTTGGCTCAACCCTGCGAATCCCGGCCCGGCAGCAGCAAACTGGCATCTCCGTAGGAGTAGAAGCGATAGCCGCCGGTGATCGCATGCGCATAGGCCGCCTGCATTCGCTCCAGCCCCATAAGTGCGGAAACCAGCATGAACAGCGTCGAGCGGGGCAGGTGAAAATTGGTGATCAAACCATCGATCGCGCGGAAACGGTAGCCTGGGGTTATGAATATCGCCGTGTCGCCTTCGAACGGGCGCACGCGGCCCACTTCATCCGCAGCGCTTTCGATCAGGCGAAGGCTCGTCGTGCCGATCGCTATCAGACGCCCCCCGGCAGCGCGGGCAGCGTTGATGCGATCGGCCACGGCGGGGGTGATCCTGCCCCATTCGGCATGCATATGATGATCGCCGGTATCCTGCGCCTTGACCGGCAGGAACGTGCCCGCGCCGACATGCAAGGTGAGCGTGACATGATCTATGCCTCGTGACGCGAGTGCCGCCATCACCGCTGGCGTGAAGTGGAGCGCGGCGGTTGGCGCCGCGACGGCACCTTCCTCCCGCGCGAACATCGTCTGGTAATCCTCCCGGTCACGCGCGTCGGCTGCTCGCTTGCCCGCGATATAGGGCGGCAGCGGCATCCTCCCCACCCGTTCGAGGATCAGCTCGACCGGCTCCTCGCCCTGGAACTCTATTGCGAAGCTGCCGTCGTCGCCGCGATCCATCGCAATCGCCGCCGCGCCCTCGCCGAAATCGATCGTGTCGCCCTCGTGCAATCGCTTCGCGTTGCGAATAAACGCCCGCCAGCGGCGCGGGCCTTCACGCTTGTGAAGGGTCGCACCGATCCGGGCTCCACCCCGGCGCCCCTCGAGCTGCGCGGGAATGACCCTGGTGTCGTTGAATACAAGCAGATCGCCGGACCGCAGGAGAACGGGCAAATCACGCACGACATGATCGCTGAGTCCCTCTCCGTCCACCATGAGCAGGCGTGCAGCGTCGCGCGGCTCCGCCGGCCGGAGCGCGATACGATCGGGCGGAAGATCGAAATCGAAGAGGTCGACGCGCATCGGCTATTGCCGCGCGTTGTTCTCCTTGTCCTCCTCGGCATGGCGGATCGCTTCCTCCATCGCCCGCCGGGCTTCCTTGTCGGCCTTTGCCTGTTCCTTGGCCGAAACGGCGGGTACAGCAGCGACGGACGGCGCGACACTTGCCGCCGGGACCGGCGTGTCGCCACTCGCGATCGCCGCCTTGATGATGCGGGTCGGGTTGGCGGGTGGCTCCCCCTTTTCGATCGCATCGATATATTGCATGCCGGAGATGACCCGGCCCACCACCGTATAATGCCCATCGAGACTGAGATTGGGCATCAGCATGATGAAGAACTGGCTGTTGGCGCTATCCGCATCCGCCGCACGCGCCATCGACATCGTGCCGCGCACATGCGGGAGATCGCTGAATTCGGCCTTGAGATCAGGAAGGTCGGAGCCGCCGGTGCCATCGCCCTTCGGATCGCCGCCCTGCGCCATGAAGCCCTCGATCACGCGATGGAAAGTGAGCCCGTTGTAGAATCCGCGCCGGGTCAGCACCTTGATCCGGTCCACCGCATTGGGCGCCTTGTCCGGACGCAGCAGGACCTGAACCTGGCCACCGCTCGAAAGATCAAGCACCAGGATGTTTTCCGGATCCGGTGCCGGCGGAGCGGCTGCGCTGCCCTGCGCCAGCGCCCCGGGGGCGGTCAGCACGCCGATCACCATCGCCAGTATCATCTTCAAGCGCATGCACTTCCTCTTTCCGCTGAGCTTCCAGGTCCGCCTTGGCGGATTTCCCCTTGCCGCTGTCTGAATGATCAGGGACGCAACACCCTAACTTCCCTTGCGGCCCATCGCATTCACCCGGGCCTGGACCTCGGCTGCGACCACCCTGGGCACGAACCGGTCGATCGCCCCGCCATAGATCGCGATTTCCTTGACCAGGCGGGACGCGATCGGCTGAAGGGCGACATCGGCCATCAGAAAGACCGTCTCGACCCGATTGTTGAGCTGCTGGTTCATGCCCGCCATTTGATATTCATATTCGAAGTCGGCCACGGCCCGCAGCCCGCGGATGATCACCGAGGCCCCTTCGCGCTCCGCGAAATCCATCAGGAGCGAATCAAACGAGACCACACTGATATCCCCGTCAACCGCCTGCACTTCACGCTCCACCATGGCGAGGCGTTCCTCGACGCTGAACATCGGCGATTTGGATGCATTGGTGGTGACGCCGATCACGAGGCGATCGACCAGCTTCGCGCCGCGCCGAATGATGTCGAGATGGCCAAAGGTAATCGGATCGAACGTTCCCGGATAAACCCCTATGCGAGTCATCAGCGATCCCTTTCGATGACATAGCGCGCTAAATCGCGCAGCATATTGGCTTCGGAACCGAAGCTGGCGAGATGACCGATCGCCTGATCGACCAGGACATTCGCCTGCTGACGCGCGCGATCGATGCCGAGCAACGATACGAATGTCGCCTTGCCGGCTTCGCGGTCCTTGTTGACGGCCTTGCCAATCGTGGCACTGTCGCCTTCGACATCGAGCAGGTCGTCGGCAATCTGGAACGCCAGCCCAAGATCGCGGGCATAGGCCCTGAGCCGCGAACGGCCTTCCGCGGCGACATGACCCAAGATCGCGCCTGCCTCCACCGAGAAACCGATCAGCGCGCCTGTCTTCAGCTGCTGGAGGCGGGTTACGGTGGGAAGATCGAATTCGGTCTCGGTGGCCATCAGATCCATCAGCTGCCCGCCCGCCATGCCGGCAGGACCACTGGCACGCGCCAGTTCCGCCACCAGTTCGATCCGGACGAAGGGATCGGGATGGGTTTCAGCATCTGCCAAAATCTCGAAAGCGAGCGCCTGGAGCGAGTCACCGGCCAGCACCGCGCCCGCCTCGTCGAACGCCCTGTGCACGGTGGGGCGGCCGCGCCGGACATCATCATCGTCCATGCATGGCAGGTCGTCATGGATGAGGCTGTAAACATGAACGCATTCGATCGCGAGGCCGACCCGAAGCGCCCGCGCGCGATCGACATGAAAAAGGTCGGCTGACGCGCACACCAGCAGCGGCCGCAGCCGCTTTCCGCCACCGATCGCGGCATACCGCATCGCTTCAAACAGACGGCGGCGG
>Ga0065707_10082107_pt1 | contig 21768 bp, 9 predicted proteins | sample SwiRhicommuniRL3_FD_59094 | JGI IMG/M metagenome (GOLD analysis project Ga0065707, IMG submission 59094) | Switchgrass rhizosphere bacterial communities from Rose Lake, Michigan, USA - RL3 v2 (version 2) | ecosystem: Host-associated > Plants > Roots > Rhizosphere > Soil | place: East Lansing, MI...
TGAGAATCGCGGCCACGGTTCTAGCAGGCAAAATTCCGTTTTTGGGGTTGGGTTTGATATTGAAATGGGGTAACCCAATAAGATTCCACCAGTTAATAATGGCTTCTTCGGTCTTATCACATAAGAGTCCGTCACAATACCTTGCGTCCAACAAATCAAAGTAAAACAAACTGATTTGGATAATATTGACGAGTTCTCGTATGGCGAACTTTATGGGGATATTAACGTTATTGATCTTGTACATGTGTCTGAACTTATCTTCGTTGGCGTCGGAGATTTTCGACGTAGTCATGAATAGTGATCTTCCACTACATTGGAGACGTTTGAGGTTCGAGTTTATCATGAAATTCTCTTCCAAATCGACAGAGTCGTGAGGAACAGGAATGAGGTTGAGATTGGACGGAAGTGATGCTAGATTCGTCACAAAACACAATTCGTTTGTTTTTGATTCGTTTGCTAAACGTGAAATTGGTCGAGAAAGGGTGTTTTCGGATTCTTGATCCATTTCTGGAGTTAACGTAGATAGATTTGTCAACTTTTTTGATAAATTCGACGAGTCTTTTGATAAAAGATCATCATCAGTTCGTCCAGTATAAATGTCGCCGTTTCGCTGGTGATGAGGATCGGCACTATTCCTTCTTGACGACGTTGTTGAGTGTTCTTCGTCCATTTTCTTGATCTTTGCATAGTTAACCATCAACTCATTCAAATATTCCTGAAACCTGAACGGGTAGTACTTCAGCTGTTTCTTAAGTATGGTGAATTTGATGACTGATGTCTTTGACGCCTGGTTACCCGTAAAAGTCCACACCACTGTCCCAATCTTTCGACTATTCACCCATTGTTCAACGAGATAGAGATCAAACCCCGAAACCACGGCCTCCTCGGCAAGAAAGAACTCTCCACTCGTAACAAAGTCCTTTTGTATGTATGAAATAGCATTGAAATCCGGAACGATGTAAGTGATAAGTTCGTTGGGGTTTGGATTAAACGACGCTATGGATGGTTTGCGGCTGACGGAGGATCTGTGGCTGACGGATGATTTACGTGAGCTGGCTGGGTACGTTGGAGGAATCGGTCTAGATGCTGATGACGCGACCACAGCATTCATGTGTGGAGGGATGATGTGGATAAGGTGGAGGCTATATGGTTTGGTAAGCTTTTATCCTGAGTTATATGCAGGGTTTTGTGTCAAATCTTAGACACATACGGGGAGAGAAGATTAAAGAAATTGTAGATTATAGAGACATTTTCGGCTAGAGTGTAACATTGTTCGAGAAGGCTACTAGAGATGTGCTGGTTAGATTGTCTAGATAGACTATAGAAGGTTTCTAGACATATATAAAGATATATTGAGACATTGTCTATGGAGGCAGTGTCGAGAGACATAATCTAGAGACATAATCTAGAGACATTTATATAGATATTACTATAGACATTATTGTAGACATTATTATAGACATTATCAGATTTTCAGTCATTCCTAGAGACAGTATGTATAATAACTAGCGTATCTGGAATGTCTATGTGACTGAGATGGTTCTCATATTGTAGCCGAGGAGTAGATTTAGCGAATCTTATCAATATATTAACTTGGGCCTAGTCACATGATCAGATTAATCATGATATGGATATATGGACTTATAATAATCTGTCCCTAATATGTTACCAGACCGCCTGTACCATTGTCCCATTATCAACTCTCGTTCTCTATATGGTGTGGTTCCCCTACAAATCGTATTATTCAGATATTTGATATGAAGAAATGGGTGCAAAAAAGTACCATTTAAGCTTCAGTAGACCGTTAATGACTACTAACTATCAGTAATGGCACTACCAGTCCCTTGTTAAACGCTATTTACCTCAAGAAGTCGGAATTGGTTATTATTGCAACAAATTCCCCAAAATCTCATGACAATGTGAATTGATTGAAGGCTTTTAGTAGAAATTGAGAATACCATCAGATGGTCAAGACGGACTACTAATTTCCTAACAGAGTCCATAACATATAGTAGTGAACATTAGATAGCGAAAAGCTCGTCTTATAATATATTAGCATATTCATCGTTTTCACACACAACAGTTAATAAGTATGAAACGATGATGAGTTGATGATGTGAGGTATTTGTTGTAACCAACATGTGAATTTCGAGAAGTTTGAGCCACCAAGTGTTGTGGTGCTTTTAGGGCTCCTGATTCTTCTAATGTTCCATCTTTCTTAGAATGTAGACCAAAATAGGTTTCACAAGGGCCACCGAACCATGGTCAGAACGACTTGATTAGACTGAAAAACACAGTAGAATCAGAAATTCAGGGACTCTATTATAAGACCGTTCCCATAAGAGTATAGTTGAGGCTTTGAGATGTAGAGATTATAGATATACTTCCCCCACCCCCAAAATAAGAATCAATTTCCCAAAATCAAGCCTCTCTCATTTTCATTGTAGTCTCTTGTTCTGTGGCATCTTCAGATAGGATGAATGAATTTTTCACATGGAAGTCCCGAAGGTTTCTAGGATCTCTTTATCTTGATCTCTCTGACTTATTCTAGATCCCTTGACGAATCCTGGATCCCTTGACGTATCCTAGATCTCCATGACTTTTGATTACATAAAGAATTGTCCCACTCTAAACTCTATACTCCTCTCCATTCGTGTCACATATCTCTTCTTCACTATATAAATGATACTTTTCGAATTAATACTTTCACTCATCGTCACTTACCCTGTTGATAGTTTTTCAAATTACACGGACGTTCCACTCCATTTGTTGTCTTTCTTTCTCATTTTCATGATTTGATAGGTAATTTTTGACCTATGTCAATTTAAGTATTAGATAATTCCCCTAACATCCTTTTGCTTCCACATTAACACGTATTTCTTAATTCTTAGAATTATAGACAAGAATAATACGTCCCCTCATCGTGTAATCGAGGCTTATCATCTTTACAGCCTCTATTTTCTTGTGAAGACGAAAACTCTCAGTAAATCTCATTACTAGATTTTGAAGATGTTAGAAAACCACCAATTCCATTTCGAGTGGACTTGATTGTCAGAGATAATATTCTAGAAGTTCGTTTACAAGATGATCTAAGTGCACATTCTTGCCAAGCTAGTTACCAAACGTTATTAGCCAAGTTTTATTGGCTTCCTTCACGGGTTAGCTTATCGTCATTACCAAGTAGCTTATCAGGTTCCAATATCAGTCATACCATCGCCATATCATCGCTATAATATCGCCATAATATCTCTATAGATTCTAAAATTGAAGCCCTGGAGCCTTATCGTATACGTTGTACGTATCGGGTTTAGAAGTCACCTCAGCATTATTAGTCTTCCCCATAATTGTTCATCCTAGAAGAATATTCTGTGGAAATTTGCAGCACTTTTCCCGAGTCAATTCCCGGATCTGGAGGGTTTGAAATTCTAGATAACATTTTGAAGTTTTTACCAAACCTTCCCTACCAGGATTTTGCTAAAAATCGCCGAAACTAAACTATGCATAACGTAATGCAAAAATATGGCTAGCATCTAATGATTGGCTGGATCAGACAACAGCTCTATTTCTCACTGCTAGGCGAGACGTTGTCATAATGACATCTTGTCACAATAGTCAACTGGTCATCAGAGATATAGAGTCGGAGATCACCGAATATAGTAAAAACAAAAACCATAACATTTAATATTATTGTGGCTCTTAATAGTACCCTGATCCACTTTCTGTCCCCTACGCGAGCTGGCTATTTTCTAACCCACTAGCTCTCGTCTACCTCTGATCTCAGAGCCTGGTCGTTGGCTCTATCTATGGACGTGTCCCAACCAGATTCGCACACACCGCTTTCGCGCCGAATATCCAATTAATTCTGATTAGATAGTGTCAATAATACTCCACTCGATCATGTGCAATCGACTGGCGCACCAAATGCCAATTCCGTTAATTGGCTATCGTTAATCTTGAGTCGCAATGTGCGGCGGTATTCAGAATGATCGGTCTCCTGACAAAGAAATTCCTAAAACATATACCCCCCCAGATTAAGAGCACCAGGACGTTGGCAATCATCGCAAGATCTAATCATTGCTCGAGAATCGTATATATAGTGAGCAAATCCTTCATCGTCGGAGTTTTAGAGGGCATCACCATCAACATTTGCAGCCATCAACATGAATCATTCCCTTGAAAAGACGTTACCGACGGTAACTCAGATGGACAGTGACTCGAGCGACGAACCTGAAAAAAAGTCCAGATGGCAACGGTTTATCACATGGATCGAGGTTCAGCCCAAGGGTGACTTGACCAACGCACAGATGTTCTTGTATAATTTCGATTTGCGTCCAGTAGAGGAAGAAAGAAGACTTTGGTCGTGGTACAATTTTGTGTTCTTCTGGATTGCTGACTCGTTCAACATCAACACTTGGCAGATTGCTGCTACTGGGATCCTGGCTGGTGGTATGAACTGGTGGCAGACATGGTTGTCTGTATGGTTGGGCTACTTTTTGTGTGGTATTTTTGTCAGTATCAGTTCAAGAGTCGGTCTCTTTTATCATATTTCATTTCCTATTGCTTCTAGATCATCGTTTGGGATTTATGGTTCTCTTTGGCCGGTTTTTAATAGAGTTTTCATGTCGGCAGTTTGGTATGCAGTTCAGTGTGCCGTTGCCGGTCCATGTTTCGAGGTCATGTTAAGGGCAATCTTTGGAAAGAATCTTGACAAAACAATGCCAGACGGTATTAGTGATCCAGACTTGACTACTTTCAAGTTCTTGTGTATCTTTTTGTTCTGGTTGTTCTCGTTACCTTTTATCTGGTTCCAACCACATCAAATTAGACATTTGTTCACCGTCAAGGCCTACATCGTTCCTGTGGCCGGTGTGGCATTCTTGATTTGGGCTCTTGTCAAGGCTGACGGTGCTGGTACCGTCATCCGTGCACCTGCTGAAGTCGGAGGAAAAGATTTGGCTTGGGCTTTTGTTGAATCTACCATGAATGCATTGGCCAATTTCGCAACATTGATCACCAACGCTCCAGATTTCTCTCGTTTTGCAAAGAAACCAAGTTTCAGTATGAAATACTTGGTCTACTCCATCTCCATCCCTGTCTGTTTCTCACTCACTTCATTGATTGGTATCTTGGTCACTTCTGCTGCTCAAGAAATCTACGGAGTAGCTTATTGGTCTCCTTTGGATGTCTTGGGCAGATTCTTGGATGACTATACTCCAGGAAACCGTGCTGGTGCCTTCTTTATTGCTGCCGCATTTGCATTGGCTCAATTGGGTACCAACATCTCTGCCAACTCTCTTTCTTTTGGTACAGATGTGTCCGCATTGTTGCCTAGATTCCTTAACATTAGAAGAGGTGGTTATATATGTGCAATGCTTGCACTTTGCATCAATCCATGGAAGTTAATTGCGACATCCTCCAAGTTCACCACCTACTTGTCTGCATATTCCGTGTTCCTTTCCTCCATCGCTGGTGTTCTTGCTTGTGATTACTATTACGTCAGAAGAGGTTACCTCAAGTTGACCCACTTGTACTCCACACATGCTCCAGAAGATCCTTCAGAAAGAGCCTTATACATGTTCAACCGTTTTGGATGCAATTGGAGAGCTTATGCGGCATATATTGCGGGTGTCTTGCCTAACATTGTTGGATTTGTCGGTGCCACTGGTGCCCACAACGTTCCTATTGGTGCTACCGAGGTTTACCGTTTGAATTTCTTCATGGGTTTCTTCTCGGCCTTCCTCATCTATGCCACCTTGTGTCATTTCTTCCCTATTGCTGGTACACCAGATTGCGGTCCATTTGAAAAGACATGGCTCGAAGAAAACCAAGACGTCGAATTGTTTGACGAAGAACTTCGAGGACACATCGTCCACGAGGGAATTGAAAACATAGGCTCCGCCTATGCCAGCGGTAGATCCATGAAGCTGGAAGAAGATAAGATTGTCTAGATTATTAATCCAGCCCCAGAGGCTGCTAAGTGTTGTTTGTTTTATTTTGTATTAGTTTGTTGTTTCTTTAGTTTCTTGGTATTAATTTGATTTTAATTTGGTTTGCCCGTTAATTGAAAACATATTGTAATTTACCGTAGTTTAATGATTGAGCCACCTATCTCTGCTCTGGTTTCTTATCTTCCCTTTAATCTTGTATGCTCTTATACTACCTGTTTCATCTCTAATTTCGCAGCCATTATTGAAAATGGATCGTTTTACGTAAGAACCTCGGCAAAACTGACTGGAAAATCAAATTTCAATTCACAATCTTAAGCCATGAAACGTTACGTAGTGGACCAGGATGTTGAGTAATGGGCTTGTTAGATCCGTCTCGAGCTCTCTGGGTACATTCAAGGCCCTAGGCACATCTAATAAACTTTTAGTGTCTGAGAAACTACTCACCAAGAGATATTTCATCAAGAGATGTCTAGTCACCGAGAGTCGACTCGCTAGGTCTCAACTCAAATTTAGTCCTTTCACTATTAAAAGACTTCTTGTCACAGAGAGAACTTCTCTAGACACCAAGACTGACACCAACACATTCAAATTACCAAAACATTACGTACCAAATGGTGTATCGTCAAATTCCGGCCTTCTGTTCATTCAGGAACTTTCCATATGGCTAAAATCACTAAATCCCGACAGACTCAAACATCTTCAAGACGAATTGGTTGAGTTGATGGTTCCATCATCGAATCCTGAAAATTTCGCCATCAAGAAAGCTTCAACTTTAGTTAAGATCGACGACCAAAACCATATTAATGAAGTCACTTTCGAGATCATCAACGACTCCAGTTTTGAAACAAAACATATCGTGTTCATCCATGGGTATGGGGCCTCGCTAGGATGTTTTGCGAGGAATTTCCAGCTTATCAACCATTTCAAAGATAAGAAGTTCAACTATAAGGTGCATTTTCTTGATAATTTGACGTTTGGGCTTTCGTCCAATCCTAAATTGCAGTCTGAAGATGCTAACAAGCTCTTTATCAAACAGTGTCCTCCGATAAAGGTTGTAGATTCAGAACCATCTTCCAAGTTACATAACAAGTATTATAAATTGACAGATGGATATGAAGTGGACGTGGACCAGTTTAGAGAGTACCAGAATCACTACAAACCTATCTTGCAGGAAATGGAAGATTTCTACACCACTGGGATTGATAAATGGAGAAAGTCGCTGGGAATCGACCAGATCGATTATTTGATCGGACACTCGTTTGGAGGGTATTGGTCCGGTTCGTATGCCGTGAGATATCCGACTAAACTCAAGAATTTGATCCTACTTTCTCCGGTAGGGGTAGAAAGACATGTCCATGCTGTAACCAATGAGGTTAGATATGGTCATGATAAGAAAACCAATGAGATTTCAGTTACGAAATACTCTCTGAAACCATCGTTGGATCCTTCGTCATACCACTTTTTGTCTAGACTTCCGATTTTATCTCTGAAAAGTATTCAGAAATGGTACTTCTTGTTGCCGTTTGTGCCTCGGTATCTTAAAGCTTTTGGTCCGTGGGGTTTTAACTATTATTTCAAGATGTGGTTTCCCAAGTTGCAAAAAATCAACAAAATCATCGACAAAAAAGGTGGTCCTGCAAAGGTTTTCTCCAATACCAACGATTTGGTATATGGAACAAAAAGAGAATGTGTGTTGATAATCGAATATCTCTACAATTCGATCACTAACGGCACAAACAGCGATCTCTATGTCAAAAACCTATTGACTCCGGCTACTGTAAGTAAATGGCCGCTCTATGATAAGTTCGATCTGTACTTTCAAAACAATCCAAATGATGATTCGTTCAACGTGGATGTGATCTATGGCCAGTATGACTTTATGAATGCAGAAGCTGGTGAAAAGTTGGTTCAGCTTATTGATAAAAATGCCTCCAAAAGGGCCAAGGTTGCACTTCATAAGGTCAGTGAGGGTGGACACAATTTGTATATAGACAACCCTTTTGATACCAACGAATTGATCCGTCAAATCGTTGAACGAGACTCTGACTCGGGATAGTCATAATAGACGATAGAGAGAGTGATAGACTCAATAAATTAATAGATAGATCGCCATAAACTCAAAATGATAGGATAGATCATCATAGAAATGGTGATAGACTCATCATAATCAAATAGATCATAGACTCACTATCAAATAAATTAAATCACCATAGGAATGGTGATAGACTCACCATAATCAAAAAGGTCATAGACTCACCATAGACTCATCTTAGACTATTTCTTTAGATCTTTAATAAGATTAAACTCGATCTTATACTCGTAAATTCCATGAGTTCTCGATCTCAAGAGATCTATAACTCTCAAAATAGACTCATGGACGAGGGGAGGAACTCCGAGCGAGACTGCTCTTGACGGTTGTGGTTAGTCCTCATTTGGCTTTTGGGTCTTTAGCTTTGCGGTCTAAAGGCTGCAACGGGTCGAAAGAGGAAATCTGTCAATTATATAACTTTTCCTAAAAAGGAAATTTTAGCAGCTTCTCGCAACTCCGATTCATGTCACATTTTTCACATATGTGACCCATTCAATTGCCGTACCAGACATTTGGGAGCCTTATTAGAAGGGGACCTCCCTCCTCTGTAGATTTTTTAAACCATACAATGAAAATAATCTTGTTTTACTTCTTGCTAGCACTCGTGGTGGCCAGTTCTCCATCTGGTGGATATGCACCTGGACTGGTACAATGCCCGAGCGGAAATCATAGTTTCAGCAGAGAAGGTGATTCCATCTCGGAACAGGAAAAGGAATGGATTTCTGAACGTCAGAAGCAGAGTAACTTGGCCTTGATCGAGTTCTTGTCGGGATCCAACTTGACTGGGTTTAATGCCAGAAGGTTTATCTCAGACAATACGTCCATCAATGTGGGGTTGGCGTTTTCTGGAGGTGGATACCGTGCAATGTTGAGTGGCGCAGGACAGATGGCTGCTCTTGATAATAGAACAACGTTTAAAGACGGTCAAACGGGATTGGGTGGGGTTTTGCAAAGTGCAAATTATATCAGTGCACTCTCTGGAGGATCCTGGGTCTTAGGAAGTGCAGTTATGAATGATTGGGAAAGTATTGAAGATATTGTGTTGGATGGTTCTCAAGATCTTTGGAACTTGACTGCCTCCAGACAATTGGTCAACCAGAGCATGTCGACATTTAGTCTCCTTTCGAATGCTGTGTTTTATAACCTCAAAGGAGCACTCTCGCATTTAAACAACTGGGGAAATGCCAACTCAGGTATTGGTTACGATTTGGCTCTGAAGGTAAAAGCCGGCTTCAACACCTCCGTCACCGATGCATGGGGCCGGGGGTTGGCGTATCAACTCCAAACCAACAAAACTGGCTATGGTGTGGCAGCTACTTGGTCAGATGTAAGAAACATTTCGTCTTTCAAGAACCATTTGATGCCATTTCCAATTTTGATAGCATTGGGACGTAGACCAGGCACAGTCACGTGCAACATAAACTCCACAGTGATCGAATTCAATCCGTTTGAAATGGGCTCCTTTGATCCATCTTTGAATACCTTCACCGACTTGAAATATATCGGCTCGGAAGTTGAAGATGGTGTTCCCGTGGGTAAGGATAAATGTGTTGCAGGATTTGACAATGCAGGGTTTGTGATGGGAACATCATCATCATTATTTAACCAATTTCTTTCCACTTGGGTGTGTGATGATTGTACCACGTTCAACTGGCTCCTCAAGCCGATTGTAAAGAGTGTCTTGACCAGATTGTCTAAGACTTACCAGGACGTAGCTCTCTACAAGCCAAATCCATTTTATAAGTCTTCTTATGCAAACTCATCTAATATCGCAACTTCTGACACTCTTTACTTGATCGATGGAGGATTGGGAGGAGAAGTTATTCCTTTATCATCAATAATGGCAAAAGAAAGGGCTTTGGATATTGCTTTTGCATTTGATAACTCCAACGATAGTCCTGAAAATTGGCCCGACGGATCGGCTCTTATTTCAACATATGAGAGACAGTTCTCTCCTCAAGGGAGAAGCACGGTATGTCCTTATGTACCCGATAACGTAACGTTCCTTGCACATAACTTAACAGCAAGACCAACATTCTTTGGCTGTGATGCTTCGAACTTAACTGCTCTTGTCAAAGATGGAGTTACACCTCCAATAGTGGTATATTTTGCCAATAGACCGTTCGACTACTATGCAAACGTCTCCACATTCAAACTCACATATACTGACAAAGAAAAGAAGAGCATGGTCCAAAACGGGATCGATGTCGTCACAAGAAACAACGGCACCATCGACCCCGATTTCAGATCATGTATTGCATGTGCAATCATCAGAAGAGAAGAAGAAAGGAAAGGGATCCAACAAACCGATCAATGTAAGCAATGTTTCACCAACTATTGCTGGGACGGTAAGCTCGCAACATCTTCTCTTCCTTATTATAACAACGTCAACTTCACCAACAATTCATTGACCAACTCATCCATGGCCCTTCCAGCTCCTGTAAAAGTATCTGGAGGACTCTTTGGCTTAAGAAAAAGATAGTATCCAAAAAGTATACATTCTAATATTATAATATTGTAGATCTGATATTTGTGAAAAGATATTGTAGATGTTGTAGATATTCCGATATTAGCACCGGTGTTAGACTTTCAGCCTGAATGCTACCAATTCTAATGAGCCTTTCGTTTGTTTCGCTACCAGTTCATAAATTGCAGCCACCTGATCTCACCAGATCTAGATTGACCAGATCTAAACTGACCAGATTAAACTGACCAAATCTGAATTGAAAAGATCAAATTTAACTAGCCAGATTCATTTTAACTCCTTATCTTAAATTCTACCACTCTATGACTCCTTCATCATACTTCACATTTCCGTCCTCTTATTTACCTGATGGCTGCGAATCTTCTCCAAGGACCCGGACATACAGCCCCAATTTTCCTACACTCTCTTACTGCAAATTACTCATCATAAACCCACTGGCTCTCTTCTCTATCTCCTTCCTCTCCTATACTCAAACTCTCCAGTTCTCACCCTCTAAGTCGGCTCTTTATTCACTCTGCTTCTAAACGACTACGCTATCACTTTTCTTCCTGCATATACCTCGGACCTTCTCCCCCAACGAAAATCACAGAAAGTAAACGTCTACCAAAACATCCAACATCATATCACTATAGTTATAATCGTCTATTAGCAATGTGGTTATTCGATTGGTGTAAGTATTTGACGTTGCGAGGCTTCTCTGAAGATTTGGAGTGGTTCACCATGTTATCCTCGGTATCTTGAACCTTGCCCCTGAAAAGTGAAAACTGATCCACTGGAAATCAAGAGTGAAAGATGTAGTGGGAATTTGATGCAACGTGTCACTAGAATGAGACCCAAAGATCTAAGTAGTCATAAGCTGGTGATTTGTGATGAACTAATGGGAACTATTAGAAAATAATGGAAACTAATGGATCTAACTATTCAAATGTTAGTAGTCGTTTATTTTCGACTATTCATTTTGATCTCGTCATTTTCGACTCCATTCATTTTGATCTCGTCATTTTCGACTCCATTCATTTTGATCTCGTCATTCTCGACTCCATTCAGTTTAGTCTCCTCATTTTAGTCTCTTCATTTAGTCTCCATACATTTTAGTCTCTGTTCATTTTCCTCATTTTCGTGATTATATCTATTTCAGCATCTCTAACTCATACTAACTCTCCAGTTCAAGATGTTTTATCATCACTCGGGTTATGGAACAAACATGCCAAATTATTGTTCCTCGGTTTGGATAATGCCGGTAAAACTACTCTCTTACATATGTTGAAGAACGATCGTTTAGCAACATTACAGCCAACGTTACATCCAACCTCTGAAGAGTTGGCCATTGGTAACATTAGATTCACCACTTTTGATTTGGGTGGACATTTGGTTGCCCGTCGTTTATGGAAGGACTACTTTCCAGAAGTCAACGGAATTGTTTTCCTTGTGGATGCTGCTGATCCAGAGAGATTTGTGGAATCTAAGGCTGAATTGGAATCTCTCTTCAAGATTGAAGAATTGAACAATGTTCCTTTTGTGATTTTGGGAAACAAAATTGATGCTTCTACTGCTGTTGGTGAAATGGAGTTGAAATCGGCCTTAGGTTTGTACAATACCACTGGAAAAGATACCGGTAAGTTACCTGAAGGAAGAAGACCTATTGAAGTATTTATGGTTTCGATTGTTATGAGATCAGGATACGGAGAGGCCTTCAAGTGGTTGTCGCAATATATTTAGAGCACCTGACTTGGTGAATTATAGCTAATCGCGAGTTAAGATTGATTACGTTGATAATATTCACTAGACTGTATCAGATTGATGATATTCCAAGTATTTGAAATTGATGATATTCCACTGTGTTATTAGATTATCTGATTATCTGATTATCTGATTATCTGATTATGTTTACTTGTTGAGTCCAATTGCTTGATCGTCATTTATTGTTATTTTACGATATCCTCTCTAATTCTATATAGTTTCTCATTTCTCTGGAGGCTCTAGATATTCTACGCTCAGTTACTTGTGCGTGATCTGTATCAGTTCGCTGTGATCGTTCTTCTTCAGATTATATACTATATCTTTAGTATGCTTCGAGGAGCTTTCAATGTTGATACATAATAAACATCCTAGGTGAAAATATAGGAATATTCAATTGAATTAAGAAATTACCGTTTGAATTAGTTGGAAATGCTCCATTTATAGTGTTTGAGGAAGCAGATACCAACAAAGCAGTCGAAGGAGCAATTTCACAAAGATTCAGATCCAACGGCCAAACTTGTGAGTACAAATAGACTCTGTACCCACGAGAGAGTGTATGGCGAACTTGCAGAAAAGTTCACTAGAAAAGTCAAGGAAATGACAGAGTTAGGGAACGGTTTGGCCGAGGTATGACACATGGCCCGTGATACACGAAAGATCCGTGAACAAGGCCAGGTCCCATGTCGAAGATGGATTATCCAAAGGTGCAAAAAACTTGGATTCACTAAGAAGAGTAGCAACTTATGACACTCAGCTTCAGGAGATCAATTTAGTGACTTCCCGTAGATTCTCATCAGCTTCTGGATCTCTACTTAGTGATTTCACTATGTCTATATGAACCAAAGAGCCGTTCTCTTCTTTATCTGTTCTCTACGTATTTAAGCTGCAAATAATCTAACAAATATTAATTCGTTATATGCAGTACATTAACCTCCTTAGGTTCAGCTTCTGAAATACTAACCAAAATTGTCTCTTCTGAATAACTTAACATCTGCAGTACTCGGATATAACCCCCGTTGTATCTTATACGAATTCCCAGTAATATTAAGCTGTAATTACCCAAAATATTCAACATATATTTAAGATTATATAAGCAAACAAATCAGATTCGTCTCCTGCACGACCATCTTGAAAGCTGAGGAGAGCGAAGGCCTAAGAAAGTGAAGATTAACAAAATCGTAGTGAATGTTATTGGATATCAGTGATTTATAGTGAATAGTAGTGAACTTTAGAGAGTTATTTGTGAGATAAAGGAATGTTAGTGAGATTTAATGGAGCATTTGAGAATTTTGTACGCTTCGCTGCGCTCAGTATTCAAGAATTATATGAATAATTCTCACTATTTCCTCACATTTCCTTGCAAATTTCTTGGTATCCCAAACATCTCTCACTAAATTTCATCTTTCTCTCACTAATAATCTGCCTCTTCTCACTAATAATCTGCCTCTTCTCACTAATACTCAAGTTTTCTCACTAATTTTTCAATGCTTTTCACCAACCCCGAATTTTTTCACTTCTACATTTCACCAACACCTACATATTCACTATAATTTCCAACTAATTAGTCCTAAATCACCACCCAATTCCCACTCTATCTACTCCCTACACACTTCTAGAGCCAAATCTCCTCCTTCTCCTCCAATTGTTACCAATTATCTCTCCCTAAAATATATATCCTGCATATATACAGAGTCATTACCAATTTTTTGCGATGCCATAAAATTCATCAAACTTACTACACTTCTCCAGAACCAACCATGAGTGAACAAGCTTTGAATAAAGGGGCACTTCACCCTGAACAGAAAAAATGGAAAGCGCCAAAAGGTCCAAAGGCCGTCCATCACAAAAACAAGAATATTATCGGGTTAGGAAGATCGATTGCTAACCTGAGAAGTAAGGAGAATCAAATCCAATACTTGCCAGATGGAGAAATGAGATTCACAACAGACAAAAAACAGGCCGGGTGGGTCAAATTGAGATCTGTCACACAAGAAAACTCGCTTGACGAGTTTTTGAACACCGCCCAGCTTGCAGACACTGATTTCACCGCCGAGAAACAACAGCAGGTCAAGATCATCAAGGTCGGTAACACTTCGATTGTAAACCAAAACGGATTGTTGACCAGTGAGGAAATGTATGAATTACGTAATAAACATCAACTCTTCAGGAGTAAGTTAACTATACCAAGAAGACCAAAGTGGACCAAAGATATGTCGAAATTACAGATTGAAAGACAAGAAAACTTGGCCTTTTTGAGCTGGAGAAGAGAAATCGCCGCGTTATCTGAAGTTGAAGACTTGTTATTGACTCCTTATGAAAGAAACTTGGAAGTTTGGAGACAATTGTGGAGAGTTGTTGAAAGATGTGATTTGATTGTACAGATTGTGGATGCTAGAAACCCTTTGTTTTTCAGATCAACTGATTTGGAAGGTTACGTAGAAGCTTTGAGTGATCCAGAAAACGGTAAGGAAAAGAGAAACTTGTTGTTAGTCAACAAGGCCGATTTATTGACCAGAGACCAGAGATTGGAATGGGCCAAGTACTTCAAACTCCAAAACGTCAACTACGTCTTTTTCTCTGCCTTGAAGGCAAATGAATTATTGGAAAAGGAGCGTTTAGAAGAGGAAGAATTGCATAATGAAGTGATCAATCCAAAGAGATACGAAAGTGAAGATGAAGAAGAGGAAGAAGAGGAAGAAGTCGAAGCTTCCATTCCTACTAATCAAGATGACGAAGCAGATTCGATCAAAATCCTTCAAATCCAAGAACTTGAATCTCTCTTCATGTCAGAATCTCCTTCATTCCCTCAAGATCCAGATTTCCCTGATCGTCCTCTTCAAATCGGGTTGGTAGGATATCCAAATGTCGGTAAATCGTCCACCATCAATGCCTTGGTGGGCTCTAAGAAAGTATCGGTCTCTGCTACACCTGGTAAAACCAAGCATTTCCAAACTATCCATTTCTCCAAAGATGTTTTGTTATGTGATTGTCCTGGTTTAGTATTTCCAAACTTTGCCTACACAAATGGTGAATTGGTATGTGATGGTGTGTTGCCAATTGATCAGTTGAGAGAACATATTCCTCCAGTAGCCTTGGTGTGTCAAAGAATTCCTAAGTTCTTCTTGGAAGCAGTTTATGGTATCCATATTCCTATCCAAAAGATCGAAGACGGTGGTAACGGTATGTATCCAACCGCTCGTGAATTGTTAAACGCATATGCGAGAGCTAGAGGGTATATGACACAAGGTTTCGGTTCTGCCGATGAGCCTAGAGCGTCCAGATATATCTTGAAGGATTATGTGAATGGTAAATTATTGTTTATCAATCCTCCTCCAAAGAAGATCAGCGAAGAAGAATGGGAATTCCCAAGTGTTGAGCAGAGTAGAGAATTTAACAAGGAATTGTTCACGTTACAGAACTTGCCTGAAAACAGACAGGCCCAGATTCTCAGTGCCATGGCCGGTAAACATTTATTACCGGACTCTTTTGATTTGTCCAAAGATCTTGCAAAGTTAAACTTTTCCATGCATATCGGTGACGATAAAGCAACCACCAAAGTAAATGCTGATGGATCGAATGTCGTGGCAGGTGGACCAAAAACCTTGTTCTACGGTGGTAAGCAAGCTGCTTTAGAGAGTGCTGGAGATGATTTGGATCGCGATTTCTTCTTAATGGGTGGAGTAGAAGGAAAGTTCAACAAACCTTTCCACAGTAAGGAGGGTTCCGATGGAAACAAGAAGCACGGTAAGAAGAATAAGAAACAGGAGAAGAAGATAAGGGTGACGGGATATTAGGTAAGTAGTTGGCCTTCTCCAGACGTCTAATTCTGACTGAAACAACTAAAACGGATGGCTGAGTAAGTTAACTAGGCTGAGTACGTTTATTTTGGGTTTAGTAACTCTAACTTAGGATTAGTAACTCTAAGTTGAACGACTCATTATGTCAACCTCATAAGCTCTGACTTCATGGCTCATTTTCTAAATGATTTCTGTATCGCCTCACGGCATTCTTTGCTCCATATCATAATGACTCCTCAAATATTAGCATTAATGTACATTACCTTACGAGTAATCGTAGATGTTGAACAATGTACCGTTCAATACTTAAATATTACAAATATTTCAAAATCGTGGATCTGATTCGTGTAGAAGATGGCGTAAATGGGGGCAAATTCTGGGCCAGTGGGCTAGCACTTGCACTGTAGGTATGAACAGTGACGCTACCAACTTAATAGGTGACATTCCTCACTACCTAAGTCATGATCTCTGACTATGGTCGTAAGTTGGAGAGCGTTTCCAACTCAATTATAAATTGTGATTCTTCATTCGTTAAGTAAATCTACAGCTTGTATACTGAGCGTACTGATTCTGAGCGTACTGATACTGAGCGTAGCAAAGTATTAGTGGAGATTTAATTACTCTACGTCGTGAATATTACCAACTTTAAGAGATATTTAGTGAGAGTTATTGACATTAGAGGGTCATACCAAGACATTCAAGGTACTGTGGCCCGAGGAGCTGTAATAATGGCTGCGAAATTTCTCAAAATTCGAACTAGAAGACTAGAAAGACTCAATTAATGAATCTTATCGAGATTTGTAGGTTGAATAATGATTATTTCATGAAATTTGTCCATCAGAGACGTCTGTACGTATTTCATGGTCTCTACAGAGTTTAAATTTCAGCTGGATTCATATGCGATCTAGTTGGGTTAGGGGCTCGCTCGACTCTTACAACATTCTCGTTGTCATCTTACTATATAATTCGATATAGTTGATATAGTTGATATAGTTCGATATCTCACCATTTGCATTAACATCAATTTTTCAGACAAAAATACATTCAGACATTTCGCAACATCTCCGATTTTTCAGACAAAATTTTAAATATATAGGAAAATTTTGCTATTCTCTAATTTTCCATTCTACAGTATATTAGTCAATTCACAAACGTAGTTATATTACTAAATACATATGTATAATCTGTAGACACTTAGCGGACTAAAATATCTAGTAGATTCTGAAAGATGGACCCATGGTAGACTTAATAACCAAAGAACCGACGTTTTGCCAGTTCTTCTTCAATAAGGAAACCAAAAAGTTAGCAGCCATCATGATTTGGTTAACCAAGATGTCTTGTTCCATTTCAACGTTACCAACAGCGACGGCTAAACATAAAACCTTCTTCAATTGGAACTTGATGGTGGACTTAACATCGGTGACCTTGGAGTACAAGTCATCGTTGTGGGAAACTGGGGTTGGAAACTTACCAGCCTTGGACAAAGTTGGACCTAACAATCTTGGGATTTGCTTAATCAAGACTTCGGAGGCAACGAAAGCGTTGTACTTCTTGGCCAATTTCTTGATCAACTTCTTGTTCTTGTTCAACTTCTTCAAGTCATCAACGGACATGGCTTCGACACCACATGACTTAGCTCTGTCAACATCAAAAGCATCACCAAAAATACAGATGGTCATGTTTGGTCTTGGAACTTGAGGTAACTTTAAAGAACCAGAGAAACGCTTATCTCTTTGAGGGTCGTAGTTCTTTAAACCGACTTGTAATTCAACGGTTTCCAAGAAGTTTCTCTTCTTGGTCTCGGTGGAGAATTCCAATAACTTTTGGACATTCTCACGGACGTGAGCACTAGTAATTTTAGACATTATTAGTTAGACGTCTCCCAAAGGTATTTGGTAAATAAATTGATTCGACGAGGATAAAGAGTTTTATATTAAGTTGGTGAAAATTTGGTGATGCTTGTTTTATGATGAAAATTTTGGTGCGCTCCTGCAGGTTGGAATAAAAAAATTGGGACTAGGGCCGTAGCCCTAGGACTGTTGAAATGCGACATATTGAGAGTCCGACATTTTAATAAACCGACATATTCATCGACGACATAATATCTCGCGACATTTCATATCTTAAATATGGTCAACATTATTACCCATAAATTCTTAATCTTTCCGACTCTTACTAAGATATATTTGAGGTTAAGATCAATTAATGTAGCAGACTCTTAAGGTGTAAAAATATCACTTTCTTTAGTGAAAAAGTTAGAAATATCTAACATTTCTCTCAGATATGATACTCCATAAGACGACAAGAGCTACTACCTGCTACTAAGTTAAGTTACCAACAGCTACTAACAGATACTAACAGGTGATTTAATTTGGGTTAGTTTCTCTGTATAAATTTCTCTGCTGAAATAACTTTAACATTGTCTGGCTAGTATTTCTCTACCTGTAGGTCTAAATATCCAACAGATTAGATTCTAAGTGCTAAAAAAGTTTGACATAAGATCTGCACCTTCTTTATACAATTGTGGAATTAGCGATATATTCTCATATAGTAGTCACGTAGCTTAGTGTTCTTCTAAGTACTAAAACCTGTGAGTTTTGTGGGTGGAGGGCACAAACCAATAACTGATTTGCGTGTATGCACCAAATTTTGCAGCCATTCCATTTTGCAGCCTACCAGTACTACCAGACCAAAGTGTGCCTTATGGTAACTAAGCTGGTATTTTAGAGAAACTACTCTGATTGTAAATTATCAACTGACTATAAATTTGATGTACATCAATATATTTATATATATATAGTACTTAGATAACTCAATTTTTTAACATTTCCAACAATTTCTTACAAAACTAGATAAATTGTAGTAGGGAAGTCGATAGCTATACCATTTTTTGTAGAAGAAATGTATTTAGCAGATATCCCCAACCTCTAGCAAACATTGAATAAATATTTATGAACATTCAAAGATATTTAGTGACCCTTAGCTAATTTCTAGACAGGCCAGAGGGTCTATTCGTAAAATATCATCTCTCCCATCTCACTCAGAGATTTCTTGTTCTAGCTGGTGGGCTATATTTTGAATAGATAGCCACAGCTGGTAATGATATTATGACCTTCTACTATTAGATTTTATACTTGGAACTCTCTAAACTTTGCCATTCTCTCATAGATCTTCGGTTAGCCTATTTTCTCACTATTGATTAGCGATTTATAACAGATTCTACCAACTATTTGCAACAGATTTACTCACTATTTCTAACAGATTCTACTATCTATCTCGTCTACCAACATTCTATCTTAACCTCCGTAAAGCTATAGACTAAAGAACTTAACCAGTGTACTCGTCTCTCAATCACACGTCTAATTTCAAGTTACCCGGCCAACACGCATATTAAATAAATCCACTCCACAACTCAATCTCACTACAAACGTCACCAATGCTACGGGGAATACGACATCTCTCGTCTTCTCTAAGATGTCTCGCCAGAGGCATCGATATTGGACCCGAACAAATCAAGAAACCAAATACCTCCAAGCCTACACGTCAAGAACGTATCGATATCACCAATATGACCATGCAGTCCAAGCTCTTCAAACTCGATAACAAATTCAAAATCTTCAACAAAAACGTGACCAAGGTGGTCGACTTGGGATACGTTCCTGGAAACTGGATGTCGTACTCCAAATTCCGCCTCTGTCTGATCCATGGACTTGAGGAGGAGAAGTTTACTGAAAAATGTCATATTTTGGGGTTCGATTTGCTTTTTGGCAGTCCTCCACAAGGCGTTTCAGCGTACCAAGGAAACATCTATTCCAAGATGGCCCATAGAAATATTGTGAATCATCTAAAGGAAATAGCTCTTCGAGAGAGAAAGAACAGGATACGTGAACAGAAAGCCATACCAGACCCACCACACCGATTTAAATCGTCTCAAACTAATTCTTATTATGTAAAAGAACAATCAGAGACACTTATAGAAAGCCAATTACAGAAAATCGGCGAAAATCTTGACGATTTAAAGTTTGATAGTGAAAAATTACAGAAATTTAATGAGCTAAAGAATGAAAAATTACATAAAAAGACCCAAAACTTGAGCCTGGAGAATGAATCTACTGACTCGCTAGACTATAAATGTCACGTTGTCCTCTCAGACCTCTCAAAACCATTCATACAACAATACGGGTTCTTCAACCAGACACATACACGTCCTTATCTCAGAATGGGAGCCAACGACTCGCTCAACAAGCCATACACAGACCCTTTAAAGGCCACATTTGACCTTGCAGATGCAGCGCTACTATTAACGTGCCTGGTGCTCAGACAAGACGGAACGTTTGTCTTGAGACTCTCTCGGATCGACTTGGCCGACCCAGAATTGAGTATCCTACAAAACCGTCTTGAGAGAGTGTTTGCAGAGGTGGTGAGATGGTCAAACGATGGAATTGTCTCTTCAAAGGAGGAGAAAATACTGGAACTTTTCTTTATTTGTCGTGAAAAGAGAACGGACGAGGAGGCGAATGTGAGAGAGATCTTTAGTGATTAGTGAGTGAATGGGTGAGAGAGTCACAAGAGTGAGAGGGTCACGAGATTGAACTTGTAGAATTCGGAAACAAGCGGAAGATTGCGAGATTGTAAGTTCAAAGCTCGAAGTTTGGTGTTGAAAGTTCGGAGTTCGGAGTTCGGAGTTCGGAGTTCAGAGATATTCTCGATCTTTAATTCCATAAATCTAGTAAACTCGAGCATTCTTCAGCTATTTCAGATGAGCAACTTCGTCGCCTACCTATTTATAACCTCTTGGAGGGCCATCAAATACGATCTTGTAATTGGTACGAAATATATAACTAAATATGAACTTTTGTCCTGTGGAACTAACAACGGCAACTGTTGTAGATTTTGCAATTGGTAAAGGTAGATCTGTAAAGCCTGGTGTATTTTGGTGAACTTAATCTCGTGGTGAAGATATCTCGATACTAAGTATGACGATCTCAGATAAAGTTTGAAGATCTTAGATAAAGTTCGATATAATGCTATAGAGATTCTTCATGTTCACGTAACAACCTCACCAATCAATCATGTTCCAATAGAATCAGATTTAGATTTATGTGGATTCTTCAACATCCTCAACATCCTGAGCTTCTTCTACTTCTTCTTTCTCAGCTTCTACCTCTTCTTCTTGCTCAGCTTCTTCTTCTTCTTGCTCAACCTCCTTCTCCTCAAGATCAATTAGAGGAGCTACATGTAATCCCTCTATCTTCTCACACAATATCTCACTAACCTTGGACTTATTATTTTTATCCAATTTGGTCTTCCATTCATCAATAACATGGCTCAACTTTTCTTCTCCAAGAGAGTAGTTTGCTCCAAATAAAGCAGCCTCTGTGAATCTCTCACTCTTAATCAATAAGTCCAAACACTTTTCTTTGTTGGCGGTCAACCACCAGGCCTGCCAAGCTATGTTATATTTACCGTTGGCTTCACAAGCTTCTGCTAATCTGACAAGTTCTTTCTGGTTGTTTGATGAAGATAACAACAACAATAATGACGCGTGATCGTTGGCTAACCAGAAACAATCTTGGGCCAACTTGATTTGCCATTTAGTCAAGGCCAAATCTCCAATTTTCTTCCATTTATTCGAGTTTCCAACCGATGTAGAAGGATTTTCTTCTTGGTATTGGGACAACAACCCATAGGCTTGCTTTAAGTTGTTTG
>Ga0065707_10000548_pt1 | contig 21747 bp, 18 predicted proteins | sample SwiRhicommuniRL3_FD_59094 | JGI IMG/M metagenome (GOLD analysis project Ga0065707, IMG submission 59094) | Switchgrass rhizosphere bacterial communities from Rose Lake, Michigan, USA - RL3 v2 (version 2) | ecosystem: Host-associated > Plants > Roots > Rhizosphere > Soil | place: East Lansing...
CACGTGAAAACGATGTTCCAGAATTTCAAACATTTTTCTAGTTGTGCCTCGTGGTACGGTACTTTCAATGGATACAAGCTTTCCGTTTGTCGCCTCTTTCGCAATTTTTCTTGTAGTAGCCATCAATCCGTCAATTTGTGGCGAAGAAATGTCATCATCTCTATGAGTGGAGATGCATACTATAAACACGTCAATGTCACTAAAATTGTCAATTTTCTTGATGCCATATTGCTTTTCAGCATTATCCATGGCACGCTCATTGTTGTCATATCCGTAAACATTAAACCCTTTCTCCTTGACATATTTTGCAACAGGCAGACCAAGTTGGCCCAATCCTATAACTAAAATTTTTTCAAATGAAATTTCGTCTTTGGTATGATTAATCAACTTTGCAGCCTCCAAAATTTGAAACAAATGGTATTGTATTAATATTTATCTATTGTCATCTACCTTTACTATGCTTAACATATCTCTACTCAGAATGTTATAAATATGTAATAGAAGAAATTAACATAATTTTTAACACTTCGAATCTTTTACAATATGAATGAAATTTTTTTCGCCTTCAGCTGTTATGAGAAATTGAACAATTTATTAAACATGGTCAGGAACTATAGACATGGCAAAAACTTTGTCAAGTCCGACTCTAAAAAAAAATAACAATGCTCCCACTTTCAGCTTAAAGGGAACAGATAACAAATTATATTCACTTGAAGATTTCAAAAGCAAAAGCCTTTTGATAGTTTTTATTTGCAATCACTGTCCCTACGTTAAGGCTCGCATAGGAGATCTGGTAGCTCTACAAGGCAAGTTTCCAGAATCAGAATTACAAATAGTAGGGATAAATAGTAATGATCCGTCATATCAAGACGAGGGTTTTGAAAACATGGTCAAGTTTTCCAAAGAACATAACTTGAATTTTCCATATCTTATAGATGATTCACAACAAGTTGCAAAGTCATATGGCGCAGTGTGTACCCCAGATCCATTTTTGTTTGATAAAGGCAGGAGGCTCATTTTTCACGGAAAGATAAACGATGCAATGGACCCTGAAATGACTCCTCAGATAAATGTAATGGAAAATAATATCAAAAAAGCATTGAACGGAGAACCAATAGAAAAAGACTTTGATCCATCAATCGGTTGCTCTATTAAATGGAAAACATAGATTGACTAACTAACCATATCTGAATCTTATTCCCTTTTCACCTTTCGGATGTCTCCATTTAGTTCCAATCGAGCATGTCCCACATTCCACACAACCTTCATGTTGTAGCACTACGTCTTTTTCTTCAAGGTTATAGCATTTTGTAGGACATAACAATATCATCTTTTTCATAAATTCGCTCCTCTTATCAATAACAGTAATGTGTGATTCAGTGTCATCATTGTACTGCAATTTTGCTATCCTTTCAGATAGAGTGGGTATTTCCGGCGTGTATGAGGAGGTGACTGCTTTGCCAAGTTTGTCTGCCAATTGCATCGGTACTTTAACATAAGTTCTTTCTGATTCTATAATTGGTAAAATCCTTTTATAACCCAGTATATTTGCAAGTCGAAGAGCGGTTTCCCTGAATCTCTTATTTTTCATCATCCGAAGACCAAATTCAAATCCCGGATTGGCAGAACCGAAAGAAATATCTTTTACTAACTCGAGAAACAAACTCAAATATCCCTCGTCTATTTTGATCATTTGCCTAGTGTATGGACTCTTGTTAATCATGGACTGATAGTAGTTTCCTAGGTAATCTGAATCAAAATTATTATTTTCTATTGATCGTGAAACAGCAATAGAGGCCCTCACTGCATCATCTATACCAACATTGATGCCTTCTATTTTTGGACCTATGAAAATACCCCGACCAGCAGCATCTCCGATGAATAAAACGTTTTTGTAATAGGGTCTTTTCATCACGCATCTTTTGCCATCGGGAATTAATTTAGCACTATATTCAAGCTCAACATAATTATTAACAAACTGGACCCCATACTTTGCAGTTAGATCTTGTTTTATACTGTCGATTCTTGATTTGATTTCCTCTGTATTATTGAATCTTCCAGATTCTATCAGCGCACCATTATTTTTGGAAAAATATTTGTACCTCAAGTCGTTGTATGTCTTTATTAGTTTGCTTACGCTGAGCTGAACCTTGAGCTGNTCTTCCTTTGAAAGATCGTTATTCTCGCTTCTAGCTGNGACTTCGTCCTTGATATATTCGCTAATTAGTGGATTCTTNATTAATTCGTCAANTAGTTCAGCTGGAGTAACAGGGTTTGATAAAAGCGAATTATGATGGTACACGGCTCCAAGTGATAATGTTTCGCGATTTGTATAGAGGAACCCGCCGCCCACATGATTCAACGTAATATCACCTGCAAATAGATGTGCAGCTCCTTCTAACGAACCAAGATGAAATCGCTCTTCTATTATTTTCTCGGGTAGTTTTATTATTACTTTGACACCAAAGTAAACTTCTTCTGGATTGAATTTGCCTCTAGCCGAGGTAATTTCCGCTACTTCAGAGTTTATTCCATCAGCTGCAATTATTGATTTTACTTGGAAATCTTCCAACTCATTTGTCCTAACGATGGTCTTGTTCTCTATCCATTGTATATCAGAAACGTGAACCCCCGTGATAATTCCTCCGCCTTGTTTCTCAGCTGATTCAGAAGCTCTCTCTGCAAGCCATGGATTTAACCTATTTAGAAGAACAGAAAAACCGAAATTAGTCTTGTACTCGTGAAGTGGAGTTAAATCCGTTGTAAAGATTTTGTTGCCAGATGTAGCATGAAGATAATATTTCTTAATTAATCTCTCTATAGGCGCACTCGATTCAAAATCTTCTCCAAAAACGTCTTCGACATTGAAGATCCTTCCAGGGGGATCATTTTTAGAATACAAAATTCCACCCGAAACGTTCTTGGTTCCTATTTTATCACCTGCTTCGATTAAAATGGCACTTTTGTTGAGATCTGATAATTTTTTCAATGCTGATATCCCTGCAGAACCTCCCCCTACAATAGCTACATCGAATTGTTCCAAATTTAGGTACTCCTGACAGAAATAGCTTGCATTTGATCCTTTATTTTGTCAACAAGTTTTGGAATAACATCTTCCATTCTTCCCTTTATGAAAATATCCGATTCGTTTACAATAGGGGAGTTTTCATCTATGTTTATTGAAATCACGATTTCAGATTCTTTCATTCCTGCTATGTGTTGCACAGCCCCACTCAGGCCTATTGCAACGTAAAGAGTTGGCGCAATCTTGCTACCACTAGTACCTATAACTCTGTCAGGAATCATATACTTTGAATCCATACTTTGGCTTATTTGATATGGTTTTTTTGATAACGGCAAAGTTATACCAATTTCTGCTCCGAGTAATTCTGCAAATTCTTCAATCAGCTTAATATTTTGCTCTGGATTATCTTTGATTCCGCGCCCCATGCTGACTACTATCTTGCAAGTTTCGTAATCGATTGTTTTCTCAATGACGCTTCTTTTTATTATTTTAATTTTCGGTTCTTGGTCTATTTTAGGGAAATATTCTATAATTGTACCATTTCTTGAATTATCCTTCTCCATGGGCTTAAATGCACCCGGTATAATACTGCACCCTTGCGGATGATATTCTCTTTGAATTTCCGGATTCTTGTTATCAAGACATAGTATTGTTGTCCATAAAAAACCAGAAAAGTCTGGACGATACATTTCTAGAATTTTTTCATATCGCACACTTTGACCTTTTGTCTTATGCTCATGTCTAATATCGAGATCACTTATCACAAGCTTGTTAATGTCTGATGCTAAACCCGATTCAAGTTCTGCTAATACGGTCGAAGAGAGATGTCTGCCAATATTATCGGCAGCAAAAAACATGTATCTTGGTTTTACAAATGTTCCTGCGTATTCGGGCTCTATTTCCTTGGTGATTTTTGCATCCTTTGAAATCTGGACTATCACTCGGGTATCGATATCATTTCGAGGATACTTTAGTTCATCATGGTTAGCATAAATGACTGCATCAGCTCCGTATGTTACTAATTCATCGCATAATTTTCTGACATTGCTACCAAGTAAGACTGCTACTACCTTTTCTCTTAGTTGATACTTTTGGTTAAAATCATCCATCAATCTTCTAGCCTCACCAAGCATTTCCAAACTTACCGGTACCACCTGACCTTCAAAATGCTCAATTATAACGTAGATATTTCTATATTTTTCCTCCTTCTTTGCGCCAATTTCTTGATTTGTAGAGTTTGACATTTTCATTTACCTCTAGCGATTTCGGTTATTTTCGTAATTACTGGAGTTAGATTATCGGGCTTCGATGGATCTATTATTGCTGTTTTACGATTGGTCTTTGCCCTGGGGATTTTTTCTACTCTGTATACTATGGTTGGGGAACCCGGGAGTCCTACCAGTTTTGGGTCCAGATCTAATTTTTGACTATCAAAAGTTTTCAAAAATTGTGCATAGTTCTCAGACTTTATTCTACCTTCCTTACTGTACTTATTTGCTCCGAGCCTTTGTGAAACAGTACTAAAAGCCGACTTGTAGGAAGGGTCGATAGTTATAAACACGGGCAGAGGAGACTCTATCTCTTCTACAATAGTATCCATTCCCTGGAGCGATATTAGTCTTTTTGCAACTACCACTTTTCTGTCCAAATCTATGTCAAAATCCATCACATTGCCAAGGAAAGTGTAACCCAATTTCCAAGCTGTTTGTGGTCCTGTTTGTCCTGTCTCCCCATCAGAAGCTCGATGACCCGAAAAAACGATATCCATTTTATCAGCGCCGAACATCTTTTCAACTCCATTTCTAAGTACCTCAGCAGTTGCGAGGGTATCAGCACCAGCAAACAATCTATCACTATATAAATTTAATTCTTCAGCGTCAGTCAACACTTGGGCTTGTTTTAGGGCAGATTCTGCGATGGGCGGGCCCATTGTACCTATGGATATCCTTGCACCGTATTTTACCTTGCAATAGAATGCAGCATTACAGGCAATTGCGCTGTGCGGGCCCAAGATGTTTTTTGTTTCGGCACGATTTAGTGTTCCATCAGAATTATAACTAACATTCCCTTCCGAAAAATCAGGTTCTAGTTTTATTATAACCCCTACATTTAGCAAATCTTACTTCTTTATAGATTATCTCAATATAATTCTTGATTTTCCTAAAAATTTATTGCGCTTGGGCCAACGACGCTATATCTATTATCAATTTGATATTCAGTGTTACTCAAAGTTGAATACTTCAACAAATGGTTGTCAGCATATCATATTATACACAATACCTTTAATTATCATATTTAACATATGAAAACAATGGTTGATCTCGTATACGGGCGGGGCATAACTGATCTAGTACGTGAATTTCCTCTTTACATGACATTTTTCCATAACATCATTGATATCAAATTATTTCATAAAAAAAGGACATTGTATGGCTCTGCAGACATCATCAATGTATGCAATCTCCATTGTACACATTGCTATTGGTGGCTCAACCGGGAAGACGAAAACAATGAACTCAGCGCTGAAGATTGGAGAACGATAATAAAAAACACATTCAAGAAACAACGCCTTTTCGGTGTCACGCTAGTGGGTGGTGAACCTACAATGCGCCCCGACGTAATCGAAGTCTTTTGCCAGGAAATGCCTGGCAGGGTTTGTGTGGTAACCAATGGAACATTTCCTCTAAAAAGGTTTGAAAACCTGTATTTTTACTGGGTATCGTTGGATGGGACTGAAAAAGTACATGATAGTATAAGAGGACAGGGTTCCTATAGTAAGACGCGCGATACTATTTTAGAATATATTTCAGGACCACCTCGCAGAGGAAAACCGGCTTGGAAGGATATTTGGATAACTATGACTATCAATTCATTGAATTATCAAACAGTTACCAATTTGGCTGAAGAATGGAAGGGAAAAATCAACAAGATTGGATTCCAATTTCATACTCCGTTTATGAAGAATGATCCACTATGGTTACCTTTTGGAGAAACAAGAAATGATGTTGTAGATAGAATAATTAATCTTAAGAAAAAAGATCCTGATTATATTGTAAATACAGAGAAACAAATTTCACTGATGAAAGGAAATTGGGGCGGCAATGGCACCGTGCCTGTCCAGTGTCCTACATGGGCAATACTTTCCTTGGACCACAAAGGCAGAATTAAGCAACCCTGTTGCATAGGAAGTTCTGAAGCAAAAGGATTAAAGCCAATATGTGAACAATGCGGACTTGGCTGTTACTCCGTACTTGTTGCACAAGGTATTAAGGGATTCTGATTTTTTATTGCACTTGTTACAGTAGCTCTGGCTATCTTTTTTCGTCAATAATTAATCATTTATCGAAATGTGAATTTTTTTGAATAAATCTAAAGCGATATTGTTGTGTGATCAGTTTAAATTAGTTTGTTTTTATGAACAATTAACGGTAGCCTTTGGTTAGAGTATCCAGAAGAATTCTTCGCTTTAATTTGTCACACGACTATAAGGAGGGCCACGAGTCAATCGACATAAACAAATTCGTCTATGGTAGAAAAATAAAGTATAGTTGTGAAAAGTGCAACACTTCATTTACTACCTGGAAAGCTTTGCATGAGCATAAAGTCGAAAATCACTCATACTAAGCGCCTAGATTGATTATTTAGTTAGAATCTTTGTTGCAGGAGTATTCGCAACTGACGATTCTATTTCCTTTAATCTATCAAGGAATCCCTCATTACTACGTAACTCTTCATACGAAGAATCTGAACGGAGTTTTTCCAAAATCGCAATTATATCGTCATTGGTTACGCCGTGTTTTTTATCATATTCGATATATCGTAATATCTTTACAATTCCTCCATATTTGTAATGCATCTTTTTTTGATACCTTGTTGCGTCAGGAGACAGACCCTTGACATGCTTAATGACTGTGTTTTCCATATGTTTAATATGCCAATCTTTCATGGGAAAATTATTTCGAGTCAAAAGAATCAATAATATTTGTATCAAGGGTTATATAATATATTATTATTTTAGCTCCAATGTTTCGTAGAGGGCAAATCTATTATAAAGTCAATATCCAAGCTATGACAAGTGTAAAAAATAACATTCAAGCACAATAAAGTACCATTATTACTAATAGGGATATCATTAAGTTTTGCGGCATATGCTAAATTGACATAGAGTCCATTTCAAAGATCTTTCCACCACAACCACCTAGAGATAAAGTTTGCACAAAATAGTACGAATGCATAACATCATACAATGCAATAGAAATAGATTATTTTTCCTCAAGATGAGTAAATTTTAGTTTTTTATTTGATGGCAGAATCTTTAATCATCAAATTCAGGAAAAATTCCGGGTACACCGTTAATCCTGTCAAATATCGTTATCGTCCACATCAAAGAGAATCTAAAGAATTAGTCCCTTTGTATGCATTGAGAATATTGAGAATGCGTAGATTTAATATTCAACGGTATGCAAAAATCTATGCAATATTGGAGATAAATGGGCACTTAATTGCAAGGAAATTTTTTTCTTCAAAGAACGCGTCAAGCTACGATAGTATTGTTCGATTTACGACGTTCTATAAAGATTCAGCTTGGAAGAAAGAGATGGTACGCTTTATTGGTGGGAAAAATAAGATAATTCTTGATTTAGCTTGCGGTACAGGTATTCTTTCAACATTCATCCCAAATGGAACTGCTAATTCAAAAATTATTGGATCTGATCTAACATTTGACTACCTAAGACTAGCGAAAAAGAGACAAAGCTACGTGTTGTTGACCAATTCTCTGGCAGAATTTCTTCCTTACAAAGACGATAGTTTTGATGTCATAATCTCGTCATATTTGGCTAAATACACAAATTTAGCTGCAATGGTAAAGGAGCATTGGCGAGTTTTAAGAAAAGATGGTATAATCATAGTACATGACTTTACATATCCTAATTCTAATCTGGTAAGAATATTGTGGCATGTATATTTCCGCATCTTGAATCAACTTGGAAAAGTAATTACTTCCTGGCAGGATGTGTTTTCTAATCTTGACAAATTAATTCAGCTAAACCCTTGGGTAAACAATCTGGTTAGAGAGCTTGATATGATTGGGTTTAGATCTATATCAAAAAATTATTACACTCATGGTACTTCTGCTATAGTCAAGGCGATAAAGTAGTGAAAGAACACTTTAGCCGTCTTAACGAATGGTATGTTCCAAAATTTGGTCCTCTGAAATTCAGGATTTTTGTTGGAATGCTATTTCTTCCGTATACTGGAATGTGCATTTCTTTTTCAATAATCGGATCTTTACTTTCACCAGGAGCAATATATTGGGATAGGATAGTCGCAATAATCCTGATTTACTTTACTGCTTTGGGTATTTCCGCACATGCTGCAGATAGTATAGGTTCTAAAAAAAATAAACCATGGGGAAATTATTTTTCTAATCTGGAATTACTAATTTTGCTCATTAGCGGATTAGTAATAGCCTATGGCATTGGTATATACTACATTATTTTTTTTGTTCCATTATTACTACCGATAGCTATTTTGGAAGGATTCTTTCTATTTGCTTATAACTATGAATTTTGGAATGGATTTTTTCATAATAACATGTGGTTTGCAATATCGTGGGGCAGTTTGCCACTTTTGGCCGGATATATCATGCAAACTAATTCTCTGTCGTATACAGTATTATTGATATCCGCAGTGCCTTTTCTCATATCCTATACCGAGATAAAACTATCACGAAAATATAAAGTGCTTAAGCAAACTCATCCATCTGAATCGAAAAGCATGGAACTCCGATTAATAATCATCAGTACATCTACAATAATATTTACGGTTGCATTCTTAATTCTCGGAGCCCTTCAGATCACTTTTTAATTTTCCAATTCCTTACCAAAACATCATGAATCGCGTGTATAGAATCAGCACTCTTCAGTCTTTAACAAATAAGGATGTTTCAAGGCTTGAAACTATTGCAAAGAAGAAATTTAGTCTTGTTCAAAGAATACTGTTAGTTGATTTAGGAAATACTCAACAACTCTTAGAGATAATAAATAACACAGAAACTACAGTGAGGGTAATTTCGCAGATCGAAAAAAAGGGTGTTATTGTGCGCAAGTCAACTATACATTCTTCAACAAATAAGATTCTAGCATATGCTAATTCTAAAATATATTGTAAATATTTACCATCTAAAATACTATCACAAATTCGTGAATGTAAGGTAGGTATCGGTAAGATACTTCTATACCATAAGGTAGATATTTTCAAGAATATTACTGAAATAGGATATGTCCCAAGAGTACACATATTCAAAAATTACTCGCTTTATCATAATGACAATCCAATTTGCACGATAACAGAAATTTTCCCCTTCAGGATAATCAAATCGGTTTGAAAATAGTTTATCTCTTTTTCTAGTTCCATAATTTGAATATTACACTTCAATAAGACATTTGGTTCTGTATACGAGATCATTTAAGTAGGTAGGCCTAATCATTCTAGTGTAATGAATTCAAGATTGGCATTAGTTTGTACTGTAGGAGCTACATTATCATTTTTGATAATCGGGCTCTACACAACATCAAATCAGATGGTCGCGTTTGGGCAGGACAATGCAACTGCCCCGAAAAATGAAACTTCGTCTATGACTATGATGAATGCAAATATGTCCAGTGGGGGCAAGATACCGTCACTGTCAACACCAGGAGAGAAAGCATTCTATGTATTTACTAGTGAAATTGAAGGTGTTGATGAAGGAAAACTTAAAGTTGCAGGAGATGCGTTCTCGGTAAATTCGCTTGTTGCAAACAAGGGCGATAAAGTGACTGTTCATTTCTACAATGTAGATCCGGTCAAAGAGGAAAGACATTCATTCACAGTAGGCGAACCATATGCGGTAAACATTGACCTCGGATTTGCTGAAAGTGGTAATGCTACTTTTACAGCAGACAATGTAGGTGTATTTCCATTCTATTGCAAATATCATCTACCTGTCATGGAAGGGCAACTCGTCGTATTACCATAAATTTTTTATTTTTTTTCAGCACCCTCTTTTTTATTTCTTATTCTCATTTTTGGATGTAAATTTCGACCTTCCATGATTATATCCCTAAGTCAAAATATGATCTTATGATGTTAATTTGATCCAGCAAGTAACAAAAATTTTCAAATCATATATACAATCTTGCAGTAAAGCTTGTGATTGAAATCCCGCGCCGAGTCAAATAACATCCAGAAATATGATCTTATAGTTGTTGGAAGTGGCGCTGGGCTTGAAGTTGCACATGCAGCAGCACAAAGTGGTTTGAAAGTTGCAATTGTAGAAAAAAGCAAGATGGGCGGAACTTGTCTAAATAGAGGTTGTATTCCATCCAAGCTTCTAATACACAGTGCAGACATAGTAGAGACAATAAGGACAGCTCATCTATTTGGGATACATGTTGAAAAATTTTCCATTGATTTTCAGAAAATAGTCCAAAGAGTAAATAATCTAATAGATTCAGATTCAAGCGATATAAGAAACTCTTTTGATAATTCTGAAAATCCAAAATTATTTACCACTGAATGCAGGTTTGTTGCTGAAAAAACCTTATTGATAGGCAAGGAGAAAATTTATTCAAACAAAATATTAATTGCCGCAGGAACCAGGCCCTTCATACCACAGATTAAGGGCTTGGAAACAAAAAATTACCTTACCAGCGATCAAGCTCTTCGTCTTAACAAACAGCCGCAGATCCTAACCATCATAGGAGGTGGATTTATAGCGGCTGAGCTTGGGCACTACTTTGGATCCCTTGGCACAGTAATCAACATCATCCAAAAAAGAAAATCTTTAATACCAAATGAGGATGAGGAAATATCAAAAAAATTCACTGAAATCTTCTCTACGAAATACAACGTACATTTGGAGTGTTCAGCCGAACTAGTAACTAAGAAAGGTGACAAATTTGTTGTACTTGCAAAGCGTTCAGATTCTAATAAAACTTTGAAAATTGAATCTGATCAACTATTAATAGCAACAGGGCGTGTTCCAAATTCCGATACACTTGGATTAACAAGTACAGGAGTAGATGTCGATGAAAATGGATTCATTAAAGTTGACAAAACTCTTGCAACCAACGTAGAAGGTATCTTTGCATTGGGTGATATAATCGGCAGGTACCAATTCAGGCATAGCGCAAATTTGGAGGCTCAATACGCATTTTACAATATATTCAATCAAAAGAAAAAAATTCAAGTAGATTATAGTGCAATGCCGCACGCAATTTTTAGCTCTCCTCAGGTTGCGGGAGTTGGCTATACAGAACAAGACTTGAAAAAGAAAAGTAAAAAGGGATACGATAAATCCATCTACCACTATATCGATACTGCGATGGGGAAGGCAATAGAAGAAAGAGAGGGATTCGTAAAATTTTTGGTAAGCAAAGAAAACAGAAAAATTCTTGGATGCCATATAATCGGAAGTCAAGCTTCCATACTCATTCATGAAGTCCTTGTGGCAATGAAAAGCGGTGACGGAAGTATTGATAATATCTCAAAAACAGTTCACATACATCCGGCACTTTCAGAGGTGATTTCAAGAGGGGCAGTTAGAATATGAGGGGAGATTGCCTCATTGTTTATCCAATGATTCAATCTGAATTCATGTCTACTAAGTCATGCTAATTTGGATTGAATTTGGAAAAATCCTTTTTAATACATTTTTCAAAATTAAGTTGTGGCAACGAAATTTAACAAAATCAGAGAAAAGTTATCCAAAAATTCGGAAAAAATAAAGTATGCTTCAATTGGCAGTGGTAATGCCATTGCAATGACATTGTTCTACGTACTATTGACCTAGTTACCAATATTTTTTTATGTCCTCCAGAAAGTATGATGTTAGTATTTACGTAATCAACGGACAAGTGCAATGTCCATAATTTTTATTGCCGTAAATTGGAAACAGTATTATCCTATTTTACACATACACTAACGTGGCAAGTAAGGGTAAGCACAATAGAGCTCAGATCCTACATCATGAAATTAATACAAAGAAAAATCAAAAAGGAATTTCTAATATAAACTCGCTTGATGAGGAGAGCGAATTAATTAAAAGAAAGTTAGAGGCTGAAAAGGCACGAAAGAGAACTCGAGGGCCGTATAGAAAAAGTCAAGTTAATTAATACGCATCGTCGCTTGTATTACTTTCACATATGTTTGACAAAAACTATAAGCACTGAACCAAGACCGAAAATATTATCTAAACAAGTACTACGGCTAATTAGTAACGTTCACATTGTGTCAAGTTTCTGAATTTTTTATTCTTGATTTTTTATTGTCTTTGCGAATGAAAGCAGGTGACCATCTGGATCCCGTATGTGGAAATACCTCTCGCCCCAAGACGCATCAATTGGCTCATTTTCAAATGATATTAATTTAGATATGTTCTTATCATTTTTAAAATAAATATACAGTTTATCAACGTCCTCCGTATAAAGAATAATTTTCGCGTCATTTTTTACATATCTATCTTGGATATTAGTCAGTTTGTATTGTTCCAGATTAAGATAAACATTGGAATTTTTTCCGATTTCGTACGTGGTAAAGGATTCATCATGATGTCCACCGTAAATCAGTTTAAAGCCAGGAATCTTAGAATAAAAATTACAGGATCTTTGCATATCTTTAACTAATAACGTCACTGCAGAAATTTTATAGACGTTCATAGAAGTTAACAGATTATTATACGCATTAATCTGTCATTTAAGAATTTCTTATTTTAGTAACAAAATTAATATCAAAAATTTAAACGTCAGTTGTAGTGAAGCGGAAATAACGATTAAGAACTACATTACATTTGAATTCTCTCACCAGAGCTGGAAAATAAGTTAATCTTGTCATATTTTATACCAAACGTAGCTTCTTTTCCAACAATAAGATTATCCATTCTGGACAGAACATTAGATACCTTTAATGATGATTGTCCAATTCTTAATTCTGCTATCGATTCGTCACCAAGCGACTCAACATATGCTATTTCGCCTTTCAGCCTTAAACCTTCGAATTTTTCATCAGTTTCTAAAAATATCATGTCCTTTGGTCTTATACCTAGGATTATTTTTTCTTCGCCTATATTGGCGATATTAGAGCAAAGTACATCAGGGTTGTTGATGATAAATTCAATATTATCTTTGTCGGCAGTGCCGTCATCAAGTTTAAGAAACAATTTTTTTTCTCTCGTTATTCTAAATTTTAGAAAATTCATGGGAGGAACGCCCATGAAACTTGCCACAAATTGATTGGCAGGTTCGTTGTATACTTTTTGTGGAGAATCAAGTTGGAGCATTTTTCCCGAGTTCATGATTCCTACATGGTCGGCCATGCTCATTGCTTCAGCTTGGTCATGTGTTATGTAAAGTGTAGTTACGCCTACTTTTTTCTGCAATTTCTTTATCTCGACTCTCATTTCAGTACGTAATTTGGCATCAAGGTTGCTAAGTGGCTCGTCCATCAAGAAGATTTTTGGCTCTCTCACCAAAGCCCTGCCAAGAGCTACTCTTTGCATTTGACCTCCACTAATTTCTTTGGGTTTTCTTTGGAGTAAGTTACTTATGTTAAGGAGATCAGCAATTTTTTGAACCCTATCATTTATCTGTTTTTTTTGTACTTTTCTCATCTTCAATGGAAAGGCAATGTTATCATAGACATTCATGTGGGGATAAAGTGAGTAATTTTGAAATACCATGGCTACATCGCGGTCTTTTGGGGGAAGTTTGTTCACCAATTCTCCTCCAATATGGATCTCTCCACTAGTAATGTCTGTCAGACCGGCAATACATCTTAGTACGGTTGTCTTACCACACCCTGAAGGTCCAAGTAGAACCATAAATTCGCCAGAGCTTATTTCTAGCGAAAAGTTTTCCAGTGCAGCGAAATGTCCATACTTTTTGGTTAGATTTCTTATGCTGAGAGTTGTCAAAATAATCGCTTCTATTTGAATTGATTTTATTAGCATATCATATTAATTTTAGTTCACTTTGTGGACGTATGATAATCAGCTCACTAGAAAATTCTCACAAATCTCATTCATATTTCTCTTTGTTGGTAGCAACAGTACGCAAAAGAGAATTTTAAGTCTCGCAAGAATGCATTTCAGGACAAATAATGCATATAAGAGAACTTGGCTCTCGTTCACGGATCGTCAATACTTAAAAGCATCACATTCTAGATATTATTCATGAGAAAAGCCGGTCATGTTGGAAGAGATTTTTCTGAAGGAAATATCAAATTTAGCAAAAATATGGTTCATGAATTTTTCTGCAAAGATTTTAAATTAATTTTAATCTTGGCATTAGTAGCAGTTGTTTTGATAACACCAAGCTTATCACCCCTTAGAGTGCTTCAAGCGCAACAACCCAATCAAGTTACAATTACAGCTATTGTGGCAGAGCCAAAAGAAAGATGGGATGCTTTGTTTGCTGATGCCTTGGCTAAGCTAAGAGAAAATCATCCAGACATGACTATAAACATTGATTATAGTGTGTTACCATATGCAGATACGCGAAAACAAATTCTAACTGCAATGGCTGGAAAGACACCAATTGATCTCATTTCAGTTGATCAGATCTGGCTTGGCGAATTTGCTGAAGGTGGGTTTCTATCTGATCTTACCGAATTAACAAATTCATGGAATCGATCTTCTGAATGGTATAAAACTAATTGGGATGGCGGTATCTACAATGGTAAAGTATACGGGATTTGGGCATGGACAGACGTGAGGACCATGTGGTATTGGAAAGATCTCTTAAACCAAAGCAGTGTGAATCCTGAATCGCTTAAAACATGGGCTGGCTACCTTGAGGCAGCGAAGAAAATTGAAAACTCGACTAAAGGGAAAGGAATTGAGGCCATGCATCTTGTAGGGGCCAGCCATTCGCCAGATATGTGGTATCCATATTTATGGATGCAGGGTGGTGAGATAGTCAAACAAAAAAGTGGTCATCCTGAGAAAGGCACCTACTGGTTTCCATCCTACAACAGTACACAAGGTGTAAAAGCCCTCGAGTTTTTGAGAGATCAAGTAAATGCAGGAATTAAGCCTCAGATAAATCACTTCTGGGGCCAAGAGTTTGCAGACAAGAAATTTGCTGTGATGTTGGAAGGCTCATGGTTACTAGGACACTTCAATAGCACTGAATGGGATACCCTTGACAAAAACGTTGGCATGATTCCCATGTTCCCAGTTCCTAAAGCTGGTGACACTAGTGCGACAATGATGGGTGGCTGGATGCTCGGAATACCTAGTACTTCCTCAAATAAGGCACTTTCATGGGAATTACTCACAATAATGGTACAGCCAGATGTGCTTGCGCCTATGTTAGAAAAATATGCATATCTCCCAACTCAGAAACCGATAGCCGAAGGGCAATATTCGGGTCAGCTTGCTAATACCATACCATATTACAAAGAACTCATTTCAATGTTATCATTAGGGCACAGCAGACCCAGCATAGCTGAATATCCTCAAATTGCTGATAACATAAGACAGGCAATCGACGAAGTTTATCTTGGAGCAAAGGAACCAAAACAAGCATTAGATGATGCTGCCAAGAAATCTGCAGAAGTACTCGGTTGGTCTTAATAGCTAAGGAAATACAAATTCCATTATAACCCGCAATCTTAATGAAAGTCACACTAGAGGCGAAAACTGGTAGAATCCAACCCTACTTGCTTCTAGCGCCAGCTCTTGCGATACTAATCGGGTTCCTTTTGTTTCCACTTATATGGAACATATATCTATCACTGCATGATGTATCTTTAACTACAATTCTGGGAGATTGGAAGTATGTCGGGCTCAAGAATTTTGACAATCTGATACATGATCATGACTTTCACACGTCGCTTCAGGTGAGTCTAATATTTGTAGGCGGTTCGGTCGCTCTTCAGTTTTTTGTTGGAATGGTCCTTGCAGTAGTTTTGAATCAACAAATTAGTGGGTCGAACACCATTAGAGCCCTGTTCATAATACCATGGACAGTTTCTGCAGTCATAACGGGTTTTTCCTTTAAATTCATATTCAGTGATAGTTTTGGAATCATGAATTATGGTCTTGCTCAAATGGGTTTAGAGCCTGTTGCCTGGTTATCAGATCCTGGAATAATTGTATGGACATTGGTATTCGCCAACGTGTGGCATGGTACACCATTCACTGTAATATTCCTAACGGCAGGACTATTTTCGATAAGTCCAGTAGTTTATGAAGCAGCGCGAATAGATGGCGCAACGAAAATTAAAAGTTTCTTGTACATAACGCTCCCACTATTGAGACCATTTATCATCATAAATCTTATTCTTATCACAATGTGGTCAGTGAATTTCTTTGATTTAATTCTTGTCATGACAAATGGTGGTCCACTTTTCTCAAGTACCACGTCATCCCTGTTCATGTATAGACAGGCTTTTGAATTTGGGCTACTATCCAAGGGCGCTGCCGTAGGATTCATGTTGATAGCAATGAACTTGGTATTAGCATATACGTATATCAAACTATTAAGTAATCAAGATAAAACAGTTGAGATCAGACAATGATAAAAAAGCTGTACGAGAATTGAATGGAGATCGCCGAAGTTTAGTTAAACGAAACTACGAGTCATTGATAAAGATGAGAATTTTATTATGCTGATAGAAAAGACTCTGATTTATTTTGTAATCGCAACTTTTCTTTTTATTACATTTGCGCCGCTTTTATGGGTACTTTCAACCTCATTTAAACCAAATTCAGAAGCCATCAGCTTTCCTCCAAAATTCCTGCCAGATTCACCTACACTAGATAATTACCTTTTTGTACTAACAGATCCAAAACTTGTAACAAGTCTTTTCAATAGCTTGGCGGTAAGTTTGGCAAGTACTGGATTGAGTGTAGTTGTAAGTGCACTTGGAGGCTACGCATTTGCAAGGTTTGACTTTAAAGGTAAAAACTTGCTGATTAGCACAATTTTGGGATTGTTTATGATCCCTGTTGTCATTAACATTATCCCATTATACATTATGTTAGCCAACATAGGTCTTCTTAACTCTCTATTCGCATTGGTACTGACATTTCAGATTCTCATTATACCACTCAACATATTTTTATTAAAGAACTATTTTGAAACAATTCCAAAAGAGCTGGAGGAAGCAGCACTTATAGATGGTTGTTCAAAAATGCGAGCTTTTTGGCACGTCATAGTACCAATTTCTATCCCCGGTTTTTTAATAGCAGCTATCCTATCGTTTAGATTTTCGTGGAACGAATTTGTGTTACCTATTGTCCTATCGAATAGACCTGATGTCATGGTCTTTCAGGTTGCATTGTATCAATTCATTTCACTTTATAGAATTGACTGGGGTTATCTAACTGCAGGCATAAACATTGCACTCATCCCTGTTGTTGTTCTGATGTTATTTTCCCAAAAGAGAATGATAAGAGGTTTGACTCTTGGAGCTGTTAGGGGCTAGGCCATAATAATGTTCAAAAATATAAGTTAGAATCTATAATTCGCAAACATCCTATTCGTGGTACTTGTGGGACACATAGTCCTATTTCAAGTCACGCAACTTTATGTTATAGCTGAGCCCAAACCTGTGAGCTTCATCCCTCAGATATTGTAATATTTTGAGTGATTTGCTATTCTTGGGAATAAGTATTGGAAAGACTGAATTAGGAACAAAAATTTCTTCTCTTTCTTTTGCAATTGATATACACGGGACTTTTAAATCTAATTTTGATATGGCCTCAAGTGCAGAATTAAGTTGACCTTTTCCACCGTCAATTAATACTAAATCTGGTAAATTGAGCTTATCTTCTTTTGAGTATCGACGACTTACTATCTCGCTTATCATTGCGAAATCATTTTGATCCTTTATTGTTTTTATTTTAAATTTTCTATAAAATGATTTCTCAGGAATTCCGTTAACAAATCTGACACAGGAGCCAACAGCTATCGATAAACCAAGATTTGAAACATCAAAACAGTCAATAATTTTGGGAAGTGACTTAAGGTTCAATGCTTTTTTTAGGTCAAGCAATCCGGGTTCAAAACCTTTCGAGATATACGTCGATAAGTTTCTGATAATTAAGTTCATTAACTGCTTTCTTTCAACATCAATTCTGTTAGATAGCGTTATAATGTTCACTTTGTGCGAGGCAATCCTTTCCAAAGATTTTTCAAGTACCTGTTTTGAATCTGGTTGTTCATTGACATAGATAAATCGTGGCACTGACGATTTGGAATAATAATATTGTGACAAAAAAGTAGAAAATGAGTTATCCCCAACCAAGTCAAATTGATATTTTTTTCTATCTCTGATTACTCCACGATATCTTCTTAAGATCAAAATATGTGCTTTCGATTGCAAAAGGTCATACTTGATACCAACATATTCTTCTTCAGATCTTGAACTAATTGAATGTTCTATTTTTTGTTTTGATCTGAGATTTTCCAATCTGCTTACAGTATCCCTTATCGCCTTCGCCTTTTCATATTCAAGGGTAGACGATGCACTAGTCATATCCCCCTTCATTTTTTCTATGAAGTCATCAATGCTTTTTTTTCCAGCAAGAATATTTTCTAGCGATTTAACATTTTCTATATACTCATTCTGAGTAACGTTATTTATGCAGGGGGCATCACAGTTATTGATAAAGTATTCAAGACAAGGTCTCTTTGGGAGCGTGTTACAAATTCTGATTTTAAAGATTTTTCTCAATAAACCTACGGTTAGTAATTTCGAGCTTCCATGTACAAAAGGCCCAAATACCTTACCCTTAGTACCAGTAAACTTCCCATCTCTATTCCTTCTTGCTACAAGCAATCTCGGAAATTTTTCATCTGAAATTTTAAGATATGTGTACCGCTGTTGATCCTTAAGATCGATATTAAATAGTGGCCTATATTGTTTTATTAAGTTCGATTCTAACAAGAAGGCCTCAATTTCATTATCTGTAACAAGGAAGTCAACATCCTGGATTTTGCTGATAAGTTTAGATGTCTTCCAATTGGAAGTATCACTGTTCTCTCTAAAGTTAAAGTAAGACAGTACACGCTTTCGGAGATTCTTTGCTTTGCCTATGTAGATAATTTTGCTCTCCTTATCTTTCATCATATATACTCCTGGTTCATAAGGGAGAGTTAGTACTTTTTTTCGTAGCTCCTTAAAACTTTCAGATTGGTGCAGGATTCTATTTGATATAAAAGTAGTTAAGTGCGTACACCACTTTTATTTTTTCTTATCGTCTGGCTTAGAACTAATTTGGATTTAAGATATTTTCCAGTATGACTTTGAATGTGGTTTGATACCTGTTCTGGTGTGCCGGTAACAACAATATTTCCACCATCATCTCCACCTTCAGGACCAAGATCAATTATCCAGTCAGAGGCTGCTATTACGTCAAGATTGTGTTCAATCAGTATGACTGTATTACCTATATTTACAAGTCTATCCAAAACATGAAGTAGCTTTTTTACATCTGCAAAATGTAATCCTGTAGTTGGTTCATCGAGAATATATAGAGTTCTCCCTGTATCTCTTCTTGCAAGTTCTGAAGATAACTTTATCCTCTGAGCCTCTCCTCCCGAAAGTGTTGTCGCAGGTTGTCCTAATCTTATATATCCTAATCCGACGTCATAAAGTGTCATTAATTTTCTTTCGATAGATGAGATATTTGCAAAGAAATCAAGTGCTTCTTCCACAGTCATATCTAAAATGTCAGAAATTGTCTTGCCTTTGTACGTTATCTGTAATGTTTCTGAATTGTATCTTTTACCTTTACATTCATCACAAGTAACATATACATCTGCAAGAAACTGCATCTCAATTCTTTTGACTCCAGCGCCCTCACATGAATCACAACGGCCACCTGGAACATTGAATGAAAATCGACCAGGTTTATACCCCATTTCTCTGGCCTTGAGTGTTTTGGAATAGATCTCGCGTATGGGACCAAAAGCATTCACGTATGTTGCTGTATTGGATCTGGGTGTTCGACCAATTGGAGATTGATCAATCCCTATTACCTTGTCCAAATTTTGAAGTCCAGTAATCCTATCATGGGCTCCCGGTTTTTCCTTGGATGAGTAAAAGTGATTCGATAGTGATTTGAAAAGGATTTCATTTACAAGAGTTGATTTTCCAGATCCCGACACACCAGTTACTGTTGTCATACATCCAAGTGGGAATTCAACTGTTATCTTTTTAAGATTGTTCTCTCTAGCATTATGAAGAGTGAACCAGCTCTTTGGATCCCTTTCCGCATTCTTGTGGTAAACCTTGTCGTCACCTTTAAGGAATCTTCCAGTTATAGAATTCTTACTATCAATGATATCTTTGACAAATCCGCTTGCAACTATCTTCCCACCATGAATACCGGCACCTTCTCCGATATCGATAATCCAATCTGAGCTTCTAATAACTTCTTCATCGTGTTCCACTATTATAAGCGTATTACCAAGGTCTCTTAATTTTCTTAATGTCTCAATCAATCTGTTATTATCTCTTTGATGCAATCCTATCGTTGGCTCATCAAGAACATACAAAACGCCCGTGAGGTTGGACCCAATTTGTGTGGCAAGACGTATTCTCTGCGACTCCCCACCTGATAGCGTTGAGGTCATCCTATTCAAAGTAAGATAATTAAGTCCAACATTTTTGAGAAATTCCAGTCTAGAGATAATTTCCTTAAGTATATTTTTTGCAATATATCTATCAGTTTCAGAAAGAGAAAGACTCATAAAAAATTCATAACACTTGTCAATCGACAAATCACATACATTCATAATAGATTTGCCAGCAATCTTGACTGCCAAAGAATCAGGACGCAGTCGCATACCTTTGCATAGTTCGCACGGGAGCTCTCTTATGAACTGCTCTAGATCTCTCCGTTTTGCTTCAGATTCTGTTTGTGCGTACACCCTATCCAAATTCGGTATGACTCCTTCAAAAGAACTACGATACTCCCAGGTAGAATCAGATGTCCTAGATTCATATTTGTAATGTATATTCTCATCTGTTCCGTAAAGAATAACACCTAATTGCTTTTTTGTCATAGCCGACATGGGTTGATATAAGTCAAACCCAAACTTCTTACCCACGTCGCGCAACATTGAAGATCTGAATGTTGCAAAGTGGCCTGCCCATGGTTTTATTGCACCATCTAAAATGCTCTTTTTTCTATCCGGGATAACTAGCTCTGGGTCGAACTCAACTTTGATACCAAGTCCGTTACATTGTTCGCATGCTCCAAATGGTGAGTTAAACGAAAATGAACGCGGTTCAAGATCCTGGATGCTTATTCCACACCTGGTACACGCTTTTCTTTGTGAATACACTGTTTCGCTATTATTGTTATCGGGTATCAATATTTTGACCAGTCCATTTGCTGTCTTCAGAGCAGTTTGTACTGAATCAAACAGCCTAGATCTTTCCTCAAGTGACGGCCTTATCCTGTCAACAACGACTTCAATCGTGTGTTTCTTAAATTTGTTAAGTATGCGATATTTGATATCTTTCTTACTGGCACCTTGAGTATTTTCTTCATCATTGTCACCGCTCAGGTTGATAATCTCCCCATCTAGTCTAATCCTTGTATATCCATTTTGTTTTAACTCTTGGAATAATTTTTCGTACGTCCCTTTTTTTGCTTCTACTATAGGAGCCAGTAAAAGTACACTTTTTCCATTTGAAGTCTTAATAATGGTATCAGTAATAAAATC
>Ga0065707_10082108_pt1 | contig 21679 bp, 21 predicted proteins | sample SwiRhicommuniRL3_FD_59094 | JGI IMG/M metagenome (GOLD analysis project Ga0065707, IMG submission 59094) | Switchgrass rhizosphere bacterial communities from Rose Lake, Michigan, USA - RL3 v2 (version 2) | ecosystem: Host-associated > Plants > Roots > Rhizosphere > Soil | place: East Lansing...
CTGCCGCTGACACATCACGTATTCAGCGATGGCCAGGCGCCGACGCTGCGTGTCCGTGCACGAGGAATTCCCGTGACGGCCGCTCGTTCGTCCCCACACGTCCAGGATATCGAATTGCCTGCGGCGGCGGGCAAATTGGATCTGACGGCGTTGCTGGCCGAACTGCAGGCACGCGGTCATCGATCGATGCTGGTGGAAGGCGGCGGCGTGACCGTCTCGTCATTTCTCGCCGCAGGACTACTGGATCGCATGCACGTGGTGGTGGCGCCATTCATTCTGGGAGAAGGTCGTCCGGGGCTGCGAATGCCCTCCCCGGCACGACTGGAGGATTGTCTGCGTCCGCCTCCACGCATTTATTTGCTGGGCAACGACGTGCTTTTCGATTGCGACATGCGCAGTTCGGGTCCATCGATGCAAGAACTCAGCGCGATCCGCCGGCTGGTGTAGGAGCCAGTCCGGCTCGTGATCATCGTAGCGAGGGCGAGTCCACAGCAGATGATCACGACCCGGACAGGCTCCCAGGCCAGGCCGTGAAATCCTGGTGACCGACGCGGATGTGCGAGCGGCCCGCGAGAACATGGGCTTTGCGCCGCCTACCCCATTCCATGACACGGAATTTATCTTCCGCCGCAATCTCGCACGCCGCGGCAACCCATCCATCGATCAGTTCGCTCTGGAGTTGCAATCCCTGCGGCCCGCTGGCCGCATCGATGGCCCAGTCGCTGGCCGCCGTGTGCACCGAGTAATCGAGCGCTGCGAACGCCTTGCGGGCATGGGAAGTTGCGTTCGGCCCGAGTGCCTGCCCGAACCCTTTGTCTCCCTGCTGATGGCGGTTGATGAGCGTATTCAGCCATGCATCATCCGGATCGCCTGGCGAGCATTCCATCCGTCCGTCATAGCTCAAAGCGAACAGAACGCAGGCACCCGCTGCGGCGCAGTGCCCGGCAAGGCGATCCAGCCACGATGCGGAAACCAGATCGAGCAGCGCCGACGCCGTGACCAGATTGCAACCTGCTAATGGCAACGCATGCAGCTGTGTCGCGAGATCGGTCTGCAGCGACGTCAGCGTGCAGATGTAATCCGACCCATGCAGTTGCGCCGGCTGTTCGGCAATCAGCGTGACATCGTTGTCGACGCACAGCCACGATTGCTCTCCACCCAGGCGCGGCGCCAGGTATCGAATGTTCGCCGCGGTACCCGTGCCCAAATCCATTGCCCGCAGTGGGCGCAGCGGCAGCTGAAGACGCAGGCTACGAGCGAACTCATCGCTGCGTGCGCGAATGTCGTAGGGCTCTCGCAGCCGCAGCCAGTCGGCGCTGAAGCCAGTCACGATCGCAATGCCGGGTCGAGCGGCCTTTGCGCAGCGTCGATGAGCGCCTTGGAGAAAAGCTCGCTGGCCATACGCCAGTCAGGCAGATTTCTCGCAGCGTCTCTTGCCCCTCGCGCCAGGCGGCGACGCAGATCGTCGTCACCTATCAGCCTCGCTAACGCTTCACGCAGCGCTGCGACATCGTTCGGCTCGACCAGCAATCCGGCCCGCTCCGAAACCAATTCGGCGATCGCACCGGTGCGGGTGCTGACTATCGGCAATCCATGCGTCAGCGCTTGCGCGACAGCCATTCCGTAGCCTTCGAAGTGAGTGGCAAGTACGAACAGGTCGGAGCTGCGCAGCAGCTCCGCCAACTGCGACGCGTCTACTTTGCCTGTGAGCAAGATGCGATCTTCGAGCCCAGCCGCTGCGATACTTGCCCGCAAGGCAGCGACTGTCTCCGGACTACGCTCCGTATCGCCGACGCAGCTCAGCACCCAGGCACGATCGCGAAGTTCGGCAAGCGCCGCGACGAGCAGATCGTGACCCTTGCGAGGAGTGATCGTGGCCACGCACAGCAGGCGGACAACATTGGACTCGCCAGAGACCTCAGCGAGCGCGCCCGACGGCTTGTCGACTCCCGGCTCGATCACGGCGATGCGGTCGGCAGGTACGTCGTAATCATCGAGCGCCCGGCGAGTTGCATGGCTGGTCACGAGGACCATTCGCATCGCCTGCAGTGCTGCGCGTTCCGACTCGAATAGACGGGCTGCCAGCTGTGGCGTCAAACCGGTCTCGGCCGCAAGTGGGTGGTGCACCAGCCCCACCAGTTTCAGGCGCTTCGCGTGGTCCTTCGCTGTCTCGGGCATCGCGCCCAGCGCCAGGCCGTCGATCAACACAAGACTATCGGGCGGTAATGCAGCGAGCTGTCGCTGCGCGTCGGCCAAAGACTCCGCAGTAGGAAATGGAAAACTCGCGTCGAGTGTGCGCACTCGAACGGTCCATCCCAATGTTCGCAGACCATCGACCATGCGACGGTCGTACTCGTAGCCGCCGGTGATCGTGAGCGGATCTCCGGGCAGCAGGAATTCGAGGACTGCCGCGGAATCGGCCACAATGAGGCTCAGATAGTGGACTCGTACGCAGCCCAGGCCACATGCGATTCGTGCAACGTCACTCGTATCGCCTCGATACCGGAGGCCCCGTCGCCCAGTTCTCCCGCGCGCAGCCTGTTCACCATGCGATCGAAAATTTCCTTCGACATGAATTCGGTGGTGGTGTTGCGGCCGCGGAAGCTCGCTTCGTCGTCGAGATTGCGATAGTTCAATTCGGCCAACAGCGTTTTCAGTGCATCTCCCGCGCGGCCGATATCCACGACGATGGCATCCGGACCCAGTTCGCGGCGCCGGAACTCCACGTCGACTACATACGTCGCTCCATGCAGGCGTTGCGCCGGACCGAACACCTCGCCTTTGAAACTATGCGCGATCATCAGGTGATCGCGCACGCATACGCTATACATCAGTCATACCTCACTCGGTGCATGATGACATCGCCGGCCCCCGACGACAGTTCCTGCAACGCCTGCGGCAAATCGACCAGGCGACTCTCGGAATTGATGAGTCCATCCAATGCCGCATCGGTCAACAGAGACAACGCGAGTTGCAGGCGCGAGTGGGTCGAGTGATGAGCACGACGCACAGCGGCCACCTGGCCGACTTGCGACGACTTCAGGATCAGGCGACGCGAATGGAAAGCTTCGCCCAATGGCAGGCTCACCGCGCGGCTGCCGAACCAGCTCATCTCGACCACCGTCGCTTCGAAGCCGGCGACCTGCAAAGCCATGTTGGCGCCAGCTTCGGTGCCGCTGGCGTGCAGGACGATATTCGCTTCACCGCGGGCCGCGCCAGGAAGTGCGAATCGTGCTCCCAATGCAGCCGCTATGGCGATCCGCTGCGGATTGATGTCGACCAGTTCGACATCGCATCCCGGAATGCGTGCGGCCAGCCACGCAAGCAGGCAACCCACGCTGCCCGCGCCGATCACGGTGACCCGATCGCCAGGAAGGATGCCCGCGTCCCACAGCCCGTTGAGAGCGGTTTCGAGATTCGCGGCCAGCACCGCACGCGACGCGGGCACATTCGTCGGCAATACGTGCACAGCCGACCGAGGGATGACGAATCGATCCTGGTGAGGATGCAGGCAGAACACGTCGCGGCCAACGATCTCGCTCGGCCCCTGCAGCACACGGCCAACCATGCAATAGCCATATTTGACCGGCGCCGGAAACTCGCCTTCCTGGAACGGCGCCCGCATGCGGCCGTATTCGGAAGGCGGCACGGCGCCTCTGAATATCAATGTTTCCGTCCCGCGGCTGACACCGCTGCAGAGCGCCTGTACGATGACTTCCGCGTCGCCCGGCGATGCCAACGGCATACGGCGAATCTCCCCTCGCCCGGGGGCGGCAATCCAGAATGAGTGACAGTACTCGGACATCGATGCAGGTCGAAGCTCAGCAGCTGATGGGCGATGCGATGCGCAGCATTCTAGCCGCTGCCGTGCTCGGAGTTGCGATTTCGTGGATCGCGAGTGCCGTGCTCGACCTCGACCTGCATTATCTATTCAGGACGATGGCGCTGCTTTGCATGGGCGCTCCACTGCTGCTGTGGCGGCTCGCCGCTTATCATCCTTTTAGTCGGCTGGGCATTGCCAATCACATTACGATGGCACGCGGGGTGCTGACGGCGCTGCTCGCCGGCCTGATCGGCGCGGGCAGCGAAACGAAGCCGCAAGCCGCGGCATTCTGTGTCGCCATGATCGCGTCGGCGCTCGATGGCGTCGATGGCTGGTCGGCGCGGCGCACGGGAATGAGCAGCTCTTACGGAGCACGTTTCGATATGGAAACCGATGCGCTGCTCATCCTGGTCCTGTCGCTGCTCGCATGGCAGTTCGACAAGGCCGGTGCCTGGGTGCTCGGTTCGGGCTTGCTCCGCTACGGATTCGTCGCCGCCTCGTGGCAGTTTCCGTGGCTGCAACGCCCACTGCCGCCGAGCTGGCGTCGCAAGACCGTCGCCGCCATCCAGACCGTGACCTTGGTGATCTCTATTGCAACCTTCGTCCCGAACAGCGTCAGCGCCAGTCTCTGCGCCGTGTCCCTGACGCTGCTCGCCTGGTCGTTTCTAGCGGATATCGCCTGGCTCAAGCGACATGCGGCCGATGTACCGGCGGTGAGTTGATGTCGATTCAGAATACGCAGCGCCGCTGGCCGGCTGCGTTGTCGTTGCTCGTCGCGATCCTGCTGCTCAACGCGCTGCTGACCTTCCACAACGTGTGGCCGACGCCGTACGTGCATTGGGTTGGCGAGTTGTCGGTCGAACTGGCCTGGGCGCTGTTGCTGCTGGCTGCATGGCAGCGGCTGCGAGGTCCGCCGCCTCGATCGCTATTGATCGCACTCGCCGTGCTATTCGTATTCGGCACGCTCGGCCGTTACGGCGAAGTCACCGCTCCCGCTCTCTACGGACGCGACGTCAACCTGTTCTGGGACCTGCCGCACGTCTCGTCGCTGGCGGGAATGCTGGTGCACGCGGTGCCATTGTGGCTGCTCCTGGCCATCGTGATCGGTACCTTCGCCGTGTTTGCGCTGCTCTCCAGCGCGGCGATGTGGTCATTACGCAGCGTCGCTCGTGGCCTCGCGTTGCCGCGAGCGAGCGCAGTCATCGGCATCGCCGCGGCCATATCGATCTGCTGGTTCACGATGCAGCGCATGGACGACCGGCTGCTGGCACGCTCACCGCAGTTTTCGATTCCTGTCGCGCAGACTTATGGGACGCAATTCATCAGGACGGCGGAAGCTATCAGCGGCCACGGCGTCATCACCGACCTGCCGCGTTCGCCTGCGTTTGCAGCGACGCTGTCGCGGACCGAAGGCGCCGACGTCATGGTGGTCTTTCTCGAATCGTATGGCCGGGTCAACTACGAGCGGGCCGATTTCTTCGAGACACTCGCCGGCACACGCTCCAAGCTGAGCCTGGCAGCGAGCGCTACCGGGCGCAGCATCGTATCCGCCTTCGTCGAGTCGCCGACTTTCGGCGGCGGCTCGTGGCTTGCGCACCTGAGCTTTCTATCCGGCATCGAGGTTCGCGACGCGGCAGTGGGCCAATTGTTGATGACGCAGCAACGCGGCACGCTCGTAACCGAATTCTCGAAGCACGGCTATCGCACCGTCGCGCTCATGCCGGGATTGAAGAGCAACTGGCCCGAGGGCAGTTTCTACGGCTTCGATAAAATCTACGACGATCCGGCATTGGAGTATCGTGGCCCGGCCTTCGGTTGGTGGCGCATTCCCGACCAGTTCTCGCTGGCGCAACTCGATGCGCTGGAAGTAACGCCACATGCCTCACGACAGCCACTCTTCACCGTCTTCCCAACGATCAGCATGCACACACCGTTCCGCCCGACGCCACCGTATCAGCCCGATTGGACTCGCCTGCTGGGCAGCGATCCGTTCGATGCCCGCATCCTGCAGCAGTCTCTCGAACAACGGACCGAATGGAACAACCTGGGCACGAGCTACGTCGGCGCCGTCACCTACTCACTGGAGACGCTGGCGGGTTATCTACGCCAGCGCGAGAATCGGAACCTGATCCTGGTCGCGCTGGGCGATCACCAGCCTCCCGCGATGGTGAGCGGCGAACATGCGTCGTGGGATGTACCGGTGCATGTAATCACCGGCAATCCCGCAGTGCTGGCGGCATTGAGAAAGAGCGGCTTCGTGGACGATATGGCCCCGGCGCGGCGAACGCTGGAGAAAATGCATCGGCTGGGTCCGACGCTGCTGGCGGCCTTCGGGGCTCAGCAGCAGGACGAGAGTTAGCAAGACGCGAGGCGGGAGATGACAGTGATCAAAGGCTCGGATCTGTTCGTCGCGGCCCTCGAGAACGAAGGCGTGGATCGTATCTTCGGCATTCCGGGCGAGGAGAATCTCGACCTGGTCGAGTCGATCCGCCAATCCTCGATCCAACTCGTGCTGACGCGGCACGAACAGGCGGCGGCCTTCATGGCGGCGACTTATGGACGCCTCACCGGCAAACCGGGTGTATGCATTACGACCCTCGGACCCGGCGCCTTGAATCTCACCACCGGCGCCGCCTACGCACTGCTGGGCGCGATGCCGATGATCATGATCACCGGCCAGAAAGGCATCCTGTCGTCACGGCAGGCGCGGTTCCAGATCGTAGACATCGTCGCGGCAATGAAACCCTTGACCAAGCTGTCGCGCCAGATCGTTTCCTCGATGATGATTCCAACCCTGGTACGCGAGGCATTTCGCGTCGCCCAGGAAGAGCGCCCAGGACCGGTGCACCTGGAACTTCCTGAGGACATCGCCGCGGAAAAGAGTGAAAGCGTGCCGCTCGTTCGCCCGCATACGGCCGGACTGCCGCTGGCCGCTCCCGAATCGCTCGATCGCGCGGCGCAGATGATCGTCGATGCGAAGCGCCCGCTATTGATGCTGGGAGCCGCTGCCTCGCGGCCGAGATCGACCACCGATCTCGCTCAATTCGTACTGCGCACCCGCATCCCCTATTTCACCACGCAAATGGGCAAAGGCACCGTGCCGGGCGGTACCGAGCTCTACATGGGAACCGCGGCCCTATCCGAGCGTGACTACGTGCACGAAGCCATCGAACGCGCGGACCTCATCGTCACCATCGGACACGACACGGTGGAAAAACCGCCGTTCATCATGGGAGCGAACGGGCCGCAGGTCATTCACGTCGGCTATCAGCCGGCGAATGTCGAACAGGTCTACTTCCCGCACACCGAAGTGATCGGCGATCTCGGCCCGTCGCTGAAGCTGCTGGCGGATCGCATCGAAGGCAAAATTCCCAACGCGCAAGCGCTGCTGCCGCTACGCGAAGGCATCCTGAAGCGCATCGCCGCACGCGATACCGAAGATCGATTCACACCGCAACGAATCGTTCACGATATCCGCGAGGTCATGCCTCCCGACGGCATCCTGGCGCTCGACAACGGCATGTACAAAATCTGGTTCGCACGCAATTATCGAACGCGCATCGCAAACACGCTGCTGCTCGACAACGCACTAGCTACGATGGGCGCCGGGCTGCCATCGGCCATGATGGCTGCAATGCTCTACCCGAATCGCCGTGTCATGGCCGTGTGCGGCGACGGCGGCTTCATGATGAACAGCCAGGAACTGGAAACGGCGGTGCGGCTGAAGCTCAACCTGGTCGTACTGATCCTGGTCGACGGCGCGTACGGCATGATTCGCTGGAAACAGGCGGTCGACAAGTTCCCCGACTTCGGCATGACGTTTTCGAATCCGGACTTCGTGAAGTACGCGGAGGCTTATCGTGCCCGCGGCACACGCGTCGATGACATCGCTCAATTGAAGCCGGTGCTGGAACGCGCCTTCGCCGACGGCGGCGTGCATCTCGTCACGGTGCCGATCGACTACTCGGAGAATGAGCGAGTGCTGGTGGAAGAGTTGCGGCAGAGACTGCCGGTGATCTAGAACCTCAAAACCGATCGATCGTGCTGCCGTTCTTTTTCTGCAGTGACAATGCGTGGGCGGAGAATTCTTGAAGTTGATTTCTGCAGGATGCAGCAGCAGAGCGCCGGGCGCCAAGCAAACCAAATGGCCAAAAAGCGCTATCTAGCAGTGATGGTGAGCGGGCCTTTTTAGCGGAGCCAATCCTGCCCTTTCCTCTGCGATTGTCGCAGCACCTTTCGAACCCGCCGGCTTACTCGCCAACCAACGCACTAGACACGACGTTGTAACGCATCAATACAGGCATCTTGTCGTCGATCCGAAAAATGAACTCTTCTGTTGCAACGCCGTTCGCGAAGCGCGTTTCGGTTGATAGTGTCACTAGCGTACCTGATGTGTTGGCATTGACACTCCACGCTTGCTTCGAAGTATGTACTACGATTCCAAGCTTATTGTGAACAGTTCTCATACGCTGAATAAATGCTTCCTGCGTTACTGCCTTCTGCAATTCGGCGGATGAGCTCTTAAATATCAACTCATACTGCTGGTCATCCAGCAACTTGTGGAAAGCAGCCACCGACTTCTCCGCTTCGGAGACGTCCTGCGACATCGAGCAGCCGATCAGGCCAATCAGCAGAACAGCCACAAGAACTAAGAAACGCTCCATGCGATGGTTCCGAAACAAGCATCCTCCACATCTTTGCCGAGCATAAGCCTACGTTGATTGCAGCGCCTTGGCGATGCTCTGCCAAGCCGCTGCCTAAGCAAAGCGCATGGCGGACCATCCCCCTGCAACTCCCGAAAAATCCGACACCTAATGAAGCCGACGCCCCTCGCGAATCGTTTCCGCGCTGACCGGCTTAACGAGAAATGTGGCCAAGCCAACCAATACTAGAAACAGGCAGATAACAACACGTAGGGAGAAAAATTCAAACTCGAAAATCGCTGCAGCCAGCCCAGCGAGACCACCAAGAACAAAGAGCCCTCCGACAACTCTCATACAGATCGTAATGATCGACGCCCAGCCCTCGTCAGAACTCATGGGTGCTCCAAATGCACATCGTCAATTACACGAACCGGTCTGAGAGCCCGTGGGAATTTGAAACGCCGGCCAGTGATAAATATTCCACAAAGTCGCCATCGAAACGAGCGTTACCGTTGTGGATGTTCCAATACCCGCGCTCGCTGCAAGTCCGCGACCGTAACCGAGTCGTCCACCCGGTAATTTCCCATGAAATCCACCGGCGGACAAATCCCCTCCAGGCAGTGGCGCATCAACCTGAACACTGCCGCCAACGCTAACATTTACCTCAGAATGTAGGGTCGTGACAGTGGTTACACCTCGAGGAATCGCACCCAAATGACTTCTGCGGAGTGCCAGGCTGGTGCAAACAGAAAATGGCCGCGCAAGCGCATTGGCTAGATGCCGCCGCCCGACCTTTCCCTTGCGGCTGCTCGCACCCTGGAAGCATGAGTTTTATTTTCCCGATCGTTGGATGAAGAGATAGGGCAGGAAGCGGAACTTAAGACAGCCCTAGCTGTGCAGCGCCAGGCGCGGCCCGGCCTTCATGACCTGGCCTGGAAGCACCTTGCCAAGAATGGCTTCGAGCCGTTGCGCGGCAACGATCAGTCGCGGCAGGTCGATGCCGGTGTCGATGCCGAGTTCGTCCATCATGTGCACGAGATCCTCGGTGCTGATGTTGCCCGACGCGCCGGGTGCGAAAGGACATCCACCCAGTCCACCGAGCGAACTCTCGAAGCGCTCGATGCCCTGCTCCAGGCCGACCATCACGTTGACCAGGCCGAGGCCGCGGGTGTTATGGAAATGCAGGGCGATGGGAAGCTTAGGCAATGCAACGCGCATCGCGTCGCACAGTCGTTCGACGATGCGCGGCGTGGCCATCCCCGTCGTGTCGGCGAGTGCGACGGCGTCGAATCCCAACTGCGCACAGCGTTCGGCAATCGCGACTACTTTCGCCGGATCGATGTCGCCTTCGAACGGACATCCAAACGACGTGGCGATGGCCATGTCGGCGCCGACGCCGGCCGAGCGGGCAATGTCGATGACTTCAGCGGCGTTTTCGAGGGATTGCACCACACTGCGATTGACGTTGCGCTGGTTGTGCGTCTCGCTCACCGAGAGAAAGAATCGGATGCGTTCGACACCCGCTGCAACTGCACGGCGTGCGCCGGAGGCGTTCGGCACCATCGCTGAAAACGTCGCATTCTTACCGCGCAGCCGACCGATCAGTTCATGCGCATCTGCGAGCTGAGGCACGGCACGCGGTGAGACGAACGAGGTCGCTTCTATCCGGCGGACGCCAGCCGCGATCAGCAGGTCGGCGATCGCCACTTTTTCGTCGGTCGTGAGCACTTGCGACTCCATCTGCAAGCCGTCGCGCATGCCGACGTCGGTGATGCTTACTCTGCGCATATCACGCCCTCTCGAATTGGACTAGAATCCATCTCAATACCGATTCTTCAATGTTTCGCTCTTCTCTGCGAGCTTTGCGTGCTCCGCGAGAGATCTCTTCGACCACACCTCATCTTGCGCTGACGTATGATCGAGATTCTCTCGCAGAGCACGCAGAGTTCGCAGAGAAAAGGGGAACGGGTCGGCAGAGCCCTACATGAACGTTGTTCCAGGCAAGGGTAACGCCATGACTGCCGAACGCAAGTCCCCCAAGTCCCGCCTGCACGTGCCCCATCCCCCGGCTCGTCCCGGCGATACTCCCGACTTCAGCTATGTGAAGATTTCGCCCGCGGGTGCGGTCGAGCGGCCCGACGTGATGGCTCGTACGCGCGACATCGAAGATCTCGCAACACAACTCGTGCGAGTCCTGAACGACGAGCATCGCACCGTCGGTCCTTGGAATCCGCATCTGGATGTGCACGACCTGCAAGTCGGCCTGCGCTATATGCTCACTACCCGCCTGCTGGACGATCGCATGCAACGCATGCAACGGCAGGGGCGCATTTCGTTCTACATGCGGTGCTTCGGCGAAGAAGCCGTCTCCGTTGCGCAGGCAATGGCGCTGCGTCCGGACGATATGCTGTTTCCGCACTATCGCAACCAGGGATTGCACATCGCCCGGGGCCGCAGCCTCGTCGATCTCATGTGCCAATGCCTGTCCAACACACGCGACATGTGCAAAGGCCGGCAGATGCCGGTGTTCTATCATTGGCGCAGCGGCAATATCTTTTCCATCTCGGGCAACCTGGCTACGCAGTTTCCGCAGGCAGCCGGCTGGGCCATGGCCGCTGCGATCAAGGGTGAAGATCGGATTGCGTCGACCTGGATCGGCGAAGGCAGCACTGCGGAGGCCGACTATCACTACGGCATGACGTTCGCCGCTGTCTACCAGGCGCCGGTCGTTCTCAACGTCGTCAACAACCAGTGGGCCATCTCGACCTTCCAGGGTTTCGCCGGTGGCGAGCGGCGCGACTTCGCCGAAGGAGCGCACGGCTACGGATTCCCCGGTATTCGGGTCGACGGCAACGATTTCCTCGCTGTCTACGCCGTGACGCAGTGGGCCGCCGAACGTGCCCGCAGAGGCGGCGGTCCGACGTTGATCGAGCACGTCACTTATCGCGCCGGTCCGCATTCGACCAGCGACGATCCCTCGCGTTATCGTCCGAAAGACGAATACAAACTGTGGCCGCTCGGCGATCCGGTCGAACGACTGAAGCAGCATCTCATTGTCCTGGGCGAATGGTCCGAAGACCGGCATGTGGTGCTGGCAAAAGAGCTCGAAGCGTACGTGACGGATTCCTGGAAGGAATCGCTCGCCGCCGGACAGATGAACGAAGGCCCGCGGCTCGATCGCAACAGCATGTTCGACGACGTGTTCAAGGAGCTGCCGGAGCATCTGCGCAAGCAGCGTGAACAGCTCGAGCACGAAGGCCAGGAAGAGGACAAGTAATCATGGCGCAGATGAACATGATCCAGGCGCTGAACTCCGCCATGGATGCGATGCTGGGCCGCGATCCTTCGGTGGTGCTCCTGGGCCAGGATATCGGCTACTTCGGGGGCGTGTTCCGCGTCACGGATGGATTGCAGCGCAAGTACGGCGAACATCGCGTGCTCGACGCTCCGATTGCCGAAGGCGGCATCGTCGGCGCGGCGATCGGCATGGGAGTGAACGGCCTGCGTCCGGTCGCTGAAATCCAGTTCGCCGACTATGTCTATCCTGCGTTCGACCAGATCGTGAGCGAACTCGCTCGTCTGCGCTATCGCAGCGCTGGCGAATTCCATGCGCCCGTGACCGTACGCATGCCAACCGGCGGCGGCATTCGCGGCGGACAGACACATTCGCAAAGCCCCGAAGGCATCTTCACGCACATCAGCGGGATCAAGGTGGTCATGCCATCGAATCCCTACGATGCCAAGGGGCTGCTCATCAGCGCCATCGAGGATGACGACCCGGTAGTGTTCTTCGAGCCGAAACGCATCTACAACGGCCCGTTCGACGGCGATCCCAACAAGCCGGCAGTGCCGTGGAATGCGCATCCCAAAGGAGAAGTGCCGGAGAATTACTTCAAGGTGCCGCTATGCAAGGCGGAAATCGTCCGCCCCGGCAACGATGTCACCGTGATCGCGTACGGCACGATGGTGCATGTCGTCGAAGCCGCGGTACGCATCACCGGCGTCGACGCGGAAATCATCGACGTGCGTACGCTCGTGCCGCTCGACGTCGAAACGCTGGTGGAGTCGGTCCGCAAGACCAGCCGCTGCGTGATCGTTCACGAAGCGACACGCTTCAGCGGCTTCGGCGCCGAGTTGTCGGCGACAGTCCAGGAAGAATGCTTCTGGTACCTGGAAGCGCCCATCCAGCGCGTCACCGGTTGGGATACGCCCTATCCGCATGCGTTCGAGTGGGAATACTTTCCCGGACAGAAACGCATTGCCAACGCGCTGCGCGCCGTAATGGAGGCTCGATGAGCCGCTTCGTCTTCAAGATGCCGGACCTCGGCGAAGGCACGGTCGACGCCGAGATCGTCGCGTGGCGTGTGCAGCCCGGCGATAACGTCACCGAAGACGAAGTGATCGCCGAGGTGATGACCGAGAAGGCCGTGGTCGAGTTGCCGGCGCCGGTGACCGGCAAAGTCATTTCAGTTGCAGGCGCAGCGGGCGATCGCGTGCCGGTCGGAGCGGAGTTGATTGCGTTCGAAACGGACTCGGCGGTGACTACCTCAGACAGCAAAGAGCAGATACCCGCAGCTACAGAACCTGCCCGCAGCGATAGGACTGGGCAGGCTGCGATCGAGCAGCCGGTCGCGGTTCGCAAGGGCCGAGTGCTGACGTCACCTGCGACCAGGCGCAAGGCGCGTGAGGCCGGTATCGATCTGGCAAGCATCGACGGATCCGGACCTCATGGACGCATCACTCGCCAGGACATCGATGCGCTGATAGCCGGCGCACGCCCTTCTGCCAGTCCTCGCACAGCCGCAACCGCTGCTTCACTACTGTCGGTGCAAAACAAGCCGCTCGTCGATGAGGTCGAGGAGATCAAAGTCATCGGACTGCGGCGCGTGATCGCGCAACGCATGAGCGATGCGAAGCGCAACATTCCTCACTTCGCCTACGTCGAGGAAGTCGACGTCACCGAACTAGAAGAACTGCGGCGCTACCTGAATTCGAAGCGGGCAGCTGATCAGCTGACGTACCTGCCTTTCCTGGTGATCGCGCTGACGCGTGCGTTGCAGGAGTTTCCAGACTGCAATGCGCTCTACGATAGCGAGCGCGGCGTGATCATGAGATATCGCGCCGTGCACGCCGGCATTGCGACGCAGACGCCCGACGGACTCAAAGTTCCGGTCGTGCGCAATGCGCAGAACAAGAGCCTATGGGAGCTTTCCGACGAAATCCGTCGCGTATCGGAAGCGGCTCGCACCAACAAAGCAACCCGCGAGGAACTGGGCGGCTCGACCATCACGGTCACCAGCCTCGGCAAACTCGGCGGCATCGTCTCGACGCCCATCATCAACGCGCCCGAGGTAGCCATCATCGGCGTGAATCGCGCCGTCGAGCGACCCATGGTTCGAGGCGGCGCCATCGCGATCCGGCGCATGATGAACCTGTCGTCGTCGTTCGATCATCGCTTCGTCGACGGCCACGTCGCAGCATCGCTGATGCAGGCAGTGAAGGAATCGCTGGAGCATCCGGCAACGCTGTTCATCCCGGATTGAGCTGACGTCAGCGCAACGCACTGTCTATCAACAGAGCTGCCGTCGCCTTGGGGCGCTCGAGCATCGCTTCGAGCTGGAAAATCCTTGCCGAGCACATCTGTTCCGGCAACGCCGTTGGCGATGTGCCGAAGCCTCGCTTCGCGATCAGATCCGCAATCGACTGGCCGTACTGCTGACTGACGCCTTCCTGGATCGCATGAAACTCGAGCGCCGTTCGATTGAAATCCGCCGGCTTGTCATCCGGCGGATACTCGCGACGCATGCCCCGATTCGCAGCTTCATAAATGCGAATAGCAGCCAGCTCGAACGCCTTGGCGTTGTCGGCGCTGAACTCATGCTCCAGCGTTTGCCGATCGGGCGCCCTGCCCGCCATCCATTCGTAGCACAACGAAGGATCCGAGGCTCTCAGTTCCTTGAGCGTGTCGACGACGAAACCGCCCCACATCAGCCTCGATTGCTGATCGGCAAAGCCGAGACGCTGCGTTACCACATCGGTCAAATGCGGGCGCGCCTGCAGGAACGCCTGCGGCAACGTATCGCCACCAGACATTCGCTCGCCGAGGAATTCGTTCAGCTTCCGCGCTTCCTCTGGATCGAGCTGCTTGACCGCGGCATACACGGGATGTGCTTCGATTTCAGTCTGGATCCGGAATTGAGGATCGAGCCGCAGCCGCGCCGCATCCGTCCTGCCGACTGCCCACGCCGAAGCGCCGCAAATGACCAGCACGATCATGAAATGTTTCAGCAGATCGGCATCGTCCAGCGACTCATGCCGGTAGGCGACCGACACGATGAGTCCAGCGGCCGTGGCGCACAGCGGAATCATCAGGATCATCGCAACCAGCAGCATCATGGCCTGGCTCCGAACAGACCCACTGTCCAACCTGCATCGCGCAGCAGCCTGGTGGCCTTCACGTTCAAGTACACCAACGAGACCAGGTTGATGAGCGGAAGGAACGACAGCACCATGAACAGGATTTTTCTATTCTGGCTCTTGCCGAGGCCGGAGCAGATCTTCAACACGCCCAGCAGCGAATACGTTGCCGTACCGAAATACAACGCCTGGATCGCAATGACGGGGAGCGCCTGGCTCTGATCGACCGCCCGCAGGACGAAGTTGATCAGGATGGTGTAGATGACGATCTTCTGTCCGCGCGAGGCGAGCCATTGACGCTCTTCGAGATCGGCACCGGTGGCTTCCGCCGGCGCACGAGCGGCATCCAGGCGTTTCGGTTGGCTGGTCTCAGCGACCTTCGCCGGGGCCTTCGACTGCAACGCCTTGACATACGCGACCTTGCAGGAAGGGCATTGCCACTGCGGCGCGGTGTCGGTCAGTAGACGTTCATAACCGCACTTGGGACAAATAGTGAAGGAGTCTGCCATGAGGGCTCACGTGCGTCGGGCTGCGACTCGACGCATGGTACGCGGGATACCGGACGGCAAAACGTGAATGCGGTCACTCCCGTCACACCCCAGGCACGCTACGCCTCACAGCTTCACTACATGCCACATCCCGCCCTTGCCATCGCCATCGCTCCTGCCCGGCAAGTCCAGTGAATGCGTGTAGACCGGCTGGCGCCGATAGCACCACTGACGCTCGCCGTCAGGCCGGGCCGTGATGGTCCAATCGCCGACCGGATGTGCGTCTTTGGAGACGATCACCGGCGGCCATTCTTTATTGCAGTCGGCGAGACAATGCGGCTTGCCATCGGTATCGGCGTCGTAGCGATACATCGACATGCTTTCCGCGGCTCGCAGCAGCAGCTTGCCGCCTTCTTCGATCATGCTGATGTCCGCAGGCGTCGGTGGGTACTGCATCGGCTGCTTCTTATCGTCGTGACGTTTCATCGCTGTTCTCCGGCTGGGTAGCCTGCCCCTGAAGGGCGTTATTTTACTACTCCGGATGCCCCGCCCGGAGCCGTGGAACAGTTGGAGCAGCAAGTCAGCAGTTTCATGCGCCGGAGATAGCCGCGACGAATAATTTCTCCTGAGTGCGTTCGATACTCGTAGGACAGGATCTCCGAAAGAATGCGCTGACGGTCGCCTAGATCGACCCGCCAGTCACCTCGCCGCCGCGAACGACTGCTACGCAGGCGTTGCGCCCGATCCAGTAAGGCAACTCGTCCAGCGACTCGACGTCCCAGACAGCAAAATCCGCGACGCTGCCTGTTTTGAGCACGCCATGGGACTCTCCGACGCCGCAGGCCTGCGCTGCATGCCTGGTGATTCCCGCCAGCGCCTCGGCAGGCGTGAGTCGGAACAGCCTCGTAGACAACGCCGCGGCAAGTTGCAGTGACGGACTGGGCGAAGAACCGGGATTGCAATCGGATGCGATGGCCATGGGCACTGCGTACCTGCGCAACTCTTCGACCGGCGGCAACTGCTGCTCGCGCAGATGCAGGAACGCCGTCGGCAACAGCACCGCAATCGTACCGGCTTCCGCCATCATGCGAACGTCATCCCTGCTGGCGTACTCGAGATGATCGCAGGATAGCGCTCGATGCCTGGCGGCGAGCTGGCATGCTCCGTTGTTCGAGAGCTGCGCCGCGTGCACTCGCGTCGGCAATCCCAATTTCGATGCCGCGGCCAGGAGCCTCTCCGACTGCCTGACGTCGAATGCAATGCGTTCGCAGAAGACATCGACGGTGTCGACCAGGCCTTCGCCGTGAAGTGTCGGCAGCCAGCTGTTGCTGACGAGGTCGATATAGTCATCGCCGCGTCCGGCAAATTCCGGCGGTATCGCGTGAGCGGCCAATAGTGTCGTGCGGACGGTGATGGGCCAGTGCTCACCGAGTGAACGGGCGACCCGCAACATCTTGCGTTCCTCGCCGAGCGTCAGGCCGTAGCCGGACTTGATCTCGACGGTCGTTACGCCTTCGCGACGCAGGCATTCCAGGCGTGGCGCCGCTTGATCGAACAGTTCCTGTTCGCTGGCGCGCCGTGTTGCCAACACCGTGGAAATGATGCCGCCACCTGAGCGAGCGATTTCCTCGTAGGTCGCGCCGTTGAGCAGGCGATTCCATTCCGACGCGCGATTGCCGGCGAACACCAGGTGAGTATGACAGTCGACCAGCCCGGGCGTGACCCAGCGTCCCTGCAGATCGCGTTTCTCCTGAATCGAACGCCATGCCTGCGGCAAGGATTGCTCGCTGCCGATCCATTCGATCCGTCCGGCACAGGTGACGATGGCTCCCTGCTGGAACTCGGATCCGGACGCATCGCATGCGGCAACGCGTCCGTTGAACCACAGCACTGGCGTAGCGTTCGGCACGCGGGTCATAGATCGATGCCCGGCAAATCCAGTTTCTTGTCTCGCGCGCACTGCCTGGCAAGTTCATAGCCTGCATCTGCATGACGCATGACGCCGGTCGCGGGATCGTTCCAGAGCACGCGAGCGATGCGCCGTGCTGCCGCATCGGTGCCATCGCACACGATCACGACTCCGGCGTGCTGAGAGAATCCCATGCCGACGCCGCCGCCATGATGCAAGGACACCCACGTCGCACCCGAAGCGCAATTGAGCAATGCATTGAGCAGAGGCCAATCGGACACCGCATCCGAGCCGTCCGCCATCGCTTCGGTCTCGCGATTCGGCGAAGCCACCGAGCCCGAATCCAGGTGATCGCGACCGATCACGATGGGCGCCGACACTTCACCCTTCGCTACCATCTCATTGAACGCCAGCCCGAGGCGATGACGATCTCCCAGGCCCACCCAGCAAATGCGGGCCGGCAACCCTTGGAAGCGAATCCGCTGGCGGGCCATGTCGAGCCAGCGATGCAGGTCGCGGTGATGCGGCAGCAGCTCTCGGACCTTGGCGTCGGTGCGATAGATATCCTCCGGATCGCCGGACAACGCGCACCAGCGAAATGGCCCGATGCCGCGGCAGAACAATGGGCGAATGTAGGCAGGCACGAAGCCGGGGAATGCGAACGCATCGGTAACGCCCTGTTCTTTTGCGACCTGGCGGATATTGTTGCCATAGTCCACGGTCGGAATGCCTTGCCGGTGAAACCCGAGCATCGCTCGCACGTGCTCGGCCATCGAAGCCTTTGCAGCGCTCTCCACCTGGCGCGGATCGTTCGCCCTGCCTTCGCGCCATTGCTCGAGAGTCCAGCCGAGCGGCAGGTAACCGTTCAGCGGATCGTGGGCGGAGGTTTGGTCCGTGACGACATCGGGACGAACGCCACGACGCAGCAACTCGGGCAGCACCTGCGCCGCATTGCCCAGGAGACCGATCGATCTCGGCTCGCCGCTCTGCACGGCCTGATCGATCCTCGCCAGCGCTTCGTCTATCGATGACGCCGCCGCATCCAGGTAGCCGGAACGCAATCGCATCTCGATGCGCGCCGGATCGCATTCGACCGCAAGACAGCAAGCACCCGCCATCACCGCAGCCAAAGGTTGCGCTCCGCCCATGCCGCCGAGGCCCGCCGTGAGAATCCATCGGCCTCGCAGCGAGCCCCCATAGTGCTGGCGGCCCATCTCGACGAACGTTTCGTAGGTGCCCTGCACGATGCCCTGGCTGCCGATATAGATCCAGCTGCCGGCGGTCATCTGTCCGAACATCATCAGCCCGGCGCGATCGAGCGCATGGAAATGATCCCAGGTCGCCCAATGCGGCACGAGGTTCGAGTTCGCCAGCAGCACGCGAGGTGCATCCGCATGCGTTTCGAACACACCGACTGCTTTGCCCGACTGAATCAGCAACGTCTGGTCATCGCGCAGCCGCTTCAGCGTCGCGACGATGCGATCGTACTGCTCCCAGTTGCGTGCGGCGCGACCAATGCCTCCATAGACCACCAGTTCCTGCGGATTCTCCGCGACTTCCGGATCCAGGTTGTTCATCAGCATGCGCAGCGGCGCTTCGCACAGCCACGATTGCGCAGTAATCTTGGAACCGCGGGGAGCTCGTATCACGCGCGATGCATCGAGTCGGGTCATGGTGGGATCACTCGGCAACGGATCGATTCGCGAAAGCGAGGCAGGTATCGAGAACATCGCGCAGCGCACTCTGCAGCGGCGCCGCCCGCTCGGCTGACCAAGGCGCTGGCCAGTTACTCTCAGTCAATGGCGACGCGGGCTCTTCCATGTAGCCGCGGCAACCGAGTTCCATCTGGATAGCGTGTACGCCTTGTGCCGGCTGGCCATAGGTTCGCGTGATCGAGCCGCCTTTGAAACGTCCGTTCACGACGAAGCTCGAAGAGAATCCGGAACAGATTGCGGCCACTGCGTCGGTGAGTTGCTGCGAGCAGCTGCGGCCGTCGTACGTACCGATGTTGAACTGCGGTAGCGTGCCGTCGAACAGCCTGGGAACGTGCGAGCGAATCGAGTGCGCGTCGTACAGAACGATGGACGAATGGACTCGCCGCAGCCGTGCTATCTCTTCGCGTAACGCCGCGTGATAAGGATCGAAATATAGATTGCGACGCCTCGCCTGCTCCTGCGCACCGGGGACAAGATTCGCATTGTAGAGCGGCGTTCCATCGAACGTGGTGGTGGGCACCAGGTCGGTCGTCGCCAGCCCCGGATACAGGCTCCGGGAGTGCGGGTCGCGATTGACATCGATCACGGTGCGACTGATCGCTGTAGCTATCATGGTGGCGTCCAGATCGGACGCGAATGCATAGAGACGATCGACCCACCAGTCCGCATCGACAGTGGCCAGCCACGGCGATTTCACTTGGTCCTGGATGTCCGCCAGCTGCGTTCCCGCATGCGGGATACTGACGATCAGCGGTGCGTTCCCTCGCCGAACCGTCAGCCATTGCAGAGCGGCGTTCATGCAGCGGATTCGAGCGATGGCAGGCCGATACCGTCCACTGCAGCGACGATACGGCTCTCGCGCACCAGGTCGAACGCTGCACGCAGATCGGGATGGATGTAGCGATCGGTATCCATGAACGGCACGCGCTGCCGGATCACGCTGCGCACGCTTTCCAATGCATCGCTGGAACGAAGCGGCTCGTGAAAATGACAGCCCTGCGCCGCTGCGAGCAATTCGATCGCAACGATCGAAGCGGCGTTCTCCGCCATTGGTAACAGGCGACGCGCTGCATGGGCCGCCATGGACACGTGATCTTCCTGGTTCGCCGACGTAGGAATCGAATCCACGCTGGCCGGATAGGCGCGTTGTTTATTCTCCGAAGCCAGCGCCGCCGCCGTGACCTGCGGGATCATGAAACCGGAATTCAGGCCCGGCTCGACCGCAAGGAACGCAGGCAATCCCGACAGTACCGGATCCACGAGCAGCGACACCCGGCGCTCCGCCAGCGAACCGATTTCGCAGACGGCGATTGCCAGCGCGTCCGCCGCGAAGGCCACCGGCTCCGCGTGAAAATTACCACCGGACAAAGCTTCGGTCGTATCGCTGAAAATCAGCGGATTGTCGGAGACGCCGTTCGCCTCGACGGCCAGTGTAGCGGCCGCGTAACGTAGCAATCCAATCACCGCACCCATGACTTGAGGCTGGCATCGCAGGCAATACGGATCCTGCACGCGGACATCGTTCAGCAGATGCGAGGCTCGAATCTGCGATCCCCGCATCAGGTTTCGCAGCGTTGCCGCAACTTCTATCTGGCCACGATGGCGGCGCGCCTGGTGAATACGCGCATCGAATGGCGTATCGGACCCTTTGGCTGCTTCGGTGGACAGCGCTCCAGCGATCAACGCCGTGTTGAAGACGCGATGGATCTCGAACAAGCCGGCGAGAGCCCAGGCAGTGGAGAACTGCGTGCCGTTGAGAAACGCGAGGCCTTCCTTGGGCCCGAGTTCGATGGGCTGCAATCCCGCTTTTGCCAATGCAGCCGCTGCTGGCAAGATCCCTTCGGCAGTAGCGATCTGCCCTACTCCCATCATTGCCGCAGTGAGATGAGCCAGCGGCGCGAGGTCCCCGGATGCGCCGACGGACCCCTGGCACGGAATCACCGGCAGCAGGTCCGCGTTGAGCAGTCTTTCCAGCATCTCGATGCACTCGAGCCGCACGCCCGAGACGCCTTGCGCCAGGTTGGCCAGCTTCAATCCAAGCATGAGTCGCACGATCGCCGGTGGCGTGGCCTCCCCGACTCCGGCCGCGTGCGAGAGCACGATATTCCGCTGCAGCAGGTTCAACTCAGCGTCCGCGATATGGACGGAGGCGAGTTTACCGAAGCCGGTGTTGATGCCGTACACCGGTTCGCCGCGAGCGACGATCCTGCGAACTGCCGCTGCACTTGCCGCCACGGCCGGCAAACAGGCGCGATCGAGAGCGACTTTTGCACCGCCGTAAACAGCCTGCCAGTCATCCAGTTCCATGAGCCCCGGACGAATCGTTACGGCCTGTGTCCGCATCCGCAGTCCTCCAACTCCATGCCTCATGGGTCCAGGTCGCTTTCGGCCCAAGCCAGGGACCCCAGTTGCGCCGCCGCGCCGATATGTCTATACATATACCCGAGGCGGCGCGGCGCTGTCTACAGGAACCGGCCTGCATGTCTAGACCTATCGATCGGCCCGATTCGCTCTGGTTCGCCAGCGCATTGCTGCCCGGCGGCTGGGCCGACGGCGTTCGCATCCGGATCGCCGGTGGCCGCATCGACCAGGTGCAAACGCAAACGACGCGAGCGCCGGGCGACGAGCACTACGCGGTCGGAATCGCCGGAGCCGGCAACGTGCACAGCCATGCGTTTCAACGC
>Ga0065707_10082109_pt1 | contig 21677 bp, 16 predicted proteins | sample SwiRhicommuniRL3_FD_59094 | JGI IMG/M metagenome (GOLD analysis project Ga0065707, IMG submission 59094) | Switchgrass rhizosphere bacterial communities from Rose Lake, Michigan, USA - RL3 v2 (version 2) | ecosystem: Host-associated > Plants > Roots > Rhizosphere > Soil | place: East Lansing...
CCCGCCACTGCCTGTCCCAGGTGCGGATGAACTCGGCCGGCGGACTGCCCCGTTGCTCGCCATTGGTAACGATGGAATAGAACTCCCCGGTCCATTGCCGGCGCCAGGGCGAGCGTTCGTCATCGCGGCTTTCCAGGACGATCCTCACCGAGCTGTTGGGCTCGGCCAGTCGCAATCGCGCATAGGTGATGGGTGCCAGGCGCTGCGTTGTGAACGACAGCGAACGCGCGCCGCCAGAGGCAGTCCGCGCATCGGCGGCAAACCAGATGGGATCGATCGCTTGGCCGCGCGACACCACGATTCCCTGCGCACGGTCGATGCTCAATGCGGGGCCGCCATCCGTCCGTCGCACACGCAGATAGTTATAGCGTCGCTGCGGTATCGGCACTGTCTGGCGTCGCAACTGTGCGTTGCCCTCAGTCACCTGCAGCAAGGTACTGCCGGCGACGACGGTCTGCCACGAATCCAGGTCTTCGCTCGATTGAATCTGCACGCGAGCTTCGGAGGCTCCATCCGGACTGCTCCATTCGAATTCGATCGCATGCAGCTCGCCTGCGATGGCACGAGCATCGATCACATGTCCGCCCGGTACGGACTCACCGCTGGTCTTCGCCGCAGCTTCGTTGATCTGAATCTGTGTGCCGGCGGCCGTCTGCACATCGACGCGTGTTCCGTCGGTCGAATTCGGCGGCGTGCGGACCTGGAAGATACTCAACTGTTCATGCGTCGTCGTCGGCGCCAGTGCCACGTCGGACGAACACACTGCGTGAGGCACTGCATTGCCGTCGCGATTGAAGACGCGAAGATCGGCGAGATCGGGACGGGTGATGCTGAGATACACCGCGTCGGGCAACACGATCTCCACGACCGGCCGATCGGAAGGAACCGCAATCGTCATGCCGGCGGCATAGTCGTTCATGCGTGGCTGGTCGGCCAACGTAATCATCGGCATGCACATCGGCGCACAAAGCGACACCCACTTCATCGCCGCCCTCGTCAGCGACGGCATCGTGAAACTACCTCTGGGTTTCATGCGCTCTCCGGCTCATTGCCATGACGCGGGGGCAGGGGCGCGAGATATCCGGTGATCAACAACAGCACGCCTACGCTGATGAACGATGTAATGCGAGCGAGCGTACCGATGCTGGACAGATCCACCAGGAACAGCTTCGCGACCACGACGAGCATCAGCATTCCGCCGACGATCCATACATAGCGCCAGTGCTGCTTGGCCGCCGTGGTCATGGCGGCAAACCCCAGCAATCCCCAGAACACCGACAACGAAGTCTGCACCAGCGTGTCGTGCGCCATGCCATCGAGGCTGAGCGGGGCGCCCCAATTGTGATGCAAGGATCTGAGGAGCGCCGCATTCAGCCACAGGAACACCAGCGCAGCCGTGCCACCGAGTAACGCCTTGGCGCTCTGCGGCCAGGTGCGTTGTCGCTGTGCCGGCGTCAATGACGTCCACCACAGCGCGAGTGCCGCGAAACACAGGCCGACGCTCACGTCGAGAGGATTCAGCAATGGCAGGTACGGCAGCCATTGCGGATCGCCATCGTTGGTGAGATTGACGAACGCTATCCAGCCGAGCACCGCCACCGCGAGCGGCACTGCTCCTCGAATCCGGTAGACATCCGCGAACTTCCGCAACGGCCACGCAGGTAGCAAGTCGCGCCGTGCGACCCATCCAAGCAGCAATGCAGGCATCAATCCCCACGCGAGCGAAGGCCAGACTCCACCCGCGTGAAAATCGATGCGCCAGCTGCTTTCCCAAGCCAATACCATTGCGATGACCCAGTAGGCGCCAGCGTGCAGCCATTCGCCCGCCGTCGACTTATCGGTAGCGGCATCGAGACGGCGCAGCAGCCAATAGTGCGCGGCAAGTATCGCCGGCCAACCCAGCGTTGCCCATTCGGTGAACGGATGCGAATGCCACGACGCATAGACCAACGCAGCAACCATGCAGAACGCAGGCAAGAACAGCGCAACGCTCTGTGGTAACGGCCAGCGCAATCTCGAACCCGCCAGAGCGAAGCCGCCGCTGGTCACGCTCACGAACAGCAAGGCACTTCCCAACGCGAGCGTCGGCACGAATCGGTCTATCTCGCGCAACCCGCCGAACAGCCACCACATCAGGCCAACGATCAGGAACGCGGAGTCCGCACCGTGTTCGTAGGACGCCTCGCGTTCGCGATTCCTATGGAGGAAGTAGCCGCTGAACAACGCGGCTGCGGCCAGCATGAGGGTGCTCAGGCAGTCGAGATTCAGAACGGCGTAGGTGCCGCGGTGAGAATCCAGCCTGCCCAGATAACCCAACCCCGCAGCCAATTGCAGCAGCACGGCGAATGCCCGGGCCAAACGCCGCTCCTGGCGCACACCGAGCCACAGCAGTCCGGCGCCTTCGACTGCCCAGATCGAGACAGTGGTCTGAGTATCGAATGCGAGCGGAATCGCCAGGCTGGCGAAGATCACGCCCAGCGCTGCGAAGGCTTCGACGAGCAGACGCAAGGTGTCGCGACGGGCCAGGTACAGAATCCACGCCAGTGCGATATAGAACGCCCCTAGAGCGAGCGCGCTCCAGGCCAGCCCGTACTCGATGTGCGCAATCAGAGTCCCATGCAAACCGAAGGCAACGACCGGGAGGCCGAAGACGAGCGAGCCCGATACATAGCCTTTCAGGTCCGGCGGCTGGTGCAGGGAGTTCAGGATCGACACAGCGACGTACATCAGGAAGAACAGGATCAGGAAAGCATCCGCAGCCACCATGTCCGCAGGCGTATAGCTGGTAGCACGCCATAGCCCGGTGATGGTGAATGTAAACAGGAACCCGAGGACGTTGAGCAATCGCCAGGTGCGAAACCAGGCCACGGCGAAAATTCCCAGGTTCAGCACCGCGTAGTACGTGAACAGTGCGACATAGTTCGAGCTGCCGCTCGATACGAGAATCGGCGCGAGAAAACCACCCGCCGTCGCAATCACCGCCAATGAGAGTGCGTTCTGCGCGACGGCGAGAATCGCCGCGGCGACTGCAATCGCAATCAGCAATCCCAGCGCCAAACCGAAGGGCAGGAGTTTGAACAGGCTGGTCGCTGCGAACACCGTCAGATACAGACCGGCGACTCCTCCGCCTTGCAACAACTGAGCATAGACAGCTCGCCGCTCGCGCAACCGCCAGCCGACGACGAGCAGCGCGAACGATCCGAGCGCAATCGCTACGAAACGCAGCTCGACCGGAAACAGGCTATTTTCCGCGGCATATTTCGCCAGGAACGCGCCACCGAAGAACAGGATGACGATACCGATGCGGGCAACGGGATTGCCGCCTTTCAACCAGTCGATGCCGCTGCTGATGAGATTGTCGACCCACGTCGGCGGCGGCGGCTTTCTAGGAATTGGCTGGGGTCGCAGCGTTGCTGGCGCTGGCAGCGGCGGCTCAATCGTCTCACTCACCTGCGCGGCAACCGAAGTAGACGCCTGCGCCGGCACGACAACGACCGGTTGAGGAACGGCAACCGTCGGCTCAGGCGCTGTTGCCTGCGGTGTCGCCGCGGCTCTCGTTTCCCTGAGCAGATCTATCTGCTTCTCGAGCTTCCGTGCGTGAGCACGCAACTGCAGGACTTGCGCGAACAGCCCACCAAGCAGCGCCCCCACAACAAATCCGTCGAAGCTCTCGCGCATGCCGGCAAGCAGCACTCCGAACAGGAGAGCGAACCCCCAGGTCGAGCCGAGCGAGAACGAATCCTTCTGCGCCTGCATGGTCTGTTATGTCCGCTGCTCTTGTTTTGTCCACTACCCGCGAGCGCAGCTCCCAGGCGGGCGCATCTTGCGGCAAGGCGCGGGCGTTCGCAAACCGGAACGGCTAGCCGGCTGAGCGCTTGCGGGACAGAGCAGGTTTTGGCTTGTGGGCTCGCAGTAACTGCAGCGCCAGCTTTTCGAGATGCTTGGATGCGACGCTATTCACGGGGATCAGGTTGCCAAGCGCACCGCTGCGCCACGCGTCGAAAACCAGCGGATTGATATAAGACTTGCGGCAAACGGCAGGAGTGTTTCCCAACTCATTCGCGACATCGCGGGCGGTCGCGGCGACACATTGATTGAACGCGCGTGCGCTCATTGGCTCTTTCCTGACTTGGCACGACAAGAACCCTATGGCGCGCAAGGTGCCGCCCCAGGTGCGAAAGTCCTTCGCCGTAAATCCCTCACCGTTGCCGCCCATGGCTTCACGCAGATAGTCGTTGACCATGCCCGAGTCGATGGGCTGACGTTTGCCGTCGTCATCCAGGTACTGGAATAGCTGCTGTCCCGGAATGGCCTGGCACTTGCGAATGATGCGTGCGAGGCGGCGGTCGTCGAGGACGATTTCGTGTTCGCGTCCGCTCTTGCCGCGGAAACAGAACGACGCCCGTCCGTCCCGAAGGAACCTGACGTGATGATCGCGCAACGTGGTCAGACCATAAGAGCGATTGGTGCGCGCGTATTCTTCGTTGCCGATGCGGATCAATGTCTCGTCCAGCAAGGTGACAACCACGGCGAGGACTTTTTCTTTCGGTAAACCGGGCATGGCCAGGTCGCGCTTCAGGCGCCGCCGCAGTCGGGGCAACTGGCTACCGAACTCCACCATGCGCGAGAACTTGCCGTCATCGCGAGTAGTGCGCCAACGAGCGTGATATCTATATTGTTTACGACGGCGCGCGTCGCGGCCCGTCGCCTGTAGATGCCCGCGTTCATGCCGACAAATCCAGACATCGGTATAGGCAGGGGGAATGGCGAGCTTGCGGATGCGATCGAGCGTCTGCGCTTCGGTGACCCGCTGACGATCCGCATCGACGAAGTGGAACCCTTTGCCGCGCCGGAGCCGGTAAAACCCGGGCTCGGCATCGGTGACATAGATCAAGCCGCTGGCGGCCGCGTGCTGCTGCGCCTGAAGCACCGACTCGGGAATGTCCGGCGGCAGCGCTTTCATTCCGCTGCTACGTCTTGGCGGTCCCGCCCGTATGCAGCAGTCCCCAGCCGATCAGGACCACTCCGAGCAGCAGCAGCAGGTGTACCGCGCCGATGGCCATCTTGATCCCCAGCCACAGTACGCCCCAGCAGATCACCATGGCGATGCCAATCCAGACGAGAAATTTCACTGCGAAACTCCTGCAATAATCGTGAGGGGTGAACGCACGATGCGGGTTTCTGTTCCGGCGAGGCACCCGGCGGCGACGCCAACTCGCGATAAATCCGTTGAGTTCCGGCTGGATCGCGCCGGACCATGCTCCTCTCACCCCTAAGCGATTCGCGCATGCGCCGATTCATTGCAATACTGCCGAGTGTCGTTGCGGGCACAGCCAGTGCACAACCGGCGGCTTCCCGGCTGCTAGATGCGGACGATATCACCTCGGTCAAGACCGTTGCCGATCCGCAGTTCTCACCCAACGGCATTGGGTGGCTTATACGGTTCGCACGAGCGATACGCCAAGGACAAGCGAATCGGGCACGTGTGGTTGGCAAGTTGGGACGGCAAGCAGAACCTCGTGGAGCGCTCCCGCTCCATCTGGTGTTATATACAGCACTGCGTCATGATCGACGCATGAACGCCTCGACTCCTCTGGAAGACGCACCGGTTCGTTTCGGCGAGCGGCTGAATGCCGAGCAATTGCGGGCGGCAACTTACGGCGCCGTCGGCGAGCGCGGGTTCGAAGCGGGGCCGTTGCTCATCATCGCCGGCGCCGGGACGGGCAAGACGAACACGCTTGCGCATCGCGTGGCGCACCTGTTGCTGCAAGGAGTCGAACCTTCGAGCATCCTGCTCCTCACATTCACTCGCCGTGCCGCGCAGGAAATGACTCGGCGCGCGGAGACTATCGCCGCGGAAACGTTGCGAGCCAATCCAGCGAATGCGCGATTTCATCCGAACGCGACTCGATTGATGTGGTCGGGCACGTTCCATTCGGTCGGCAATCGCCTGCTGCGCGAGCACGCGGCTTCGCTGGGATTGGATCCGGGATTCTCGGTCGTCGATCGCGGCGACGCGGCGGACCTGATCGATGTGCTGCGGCAAGAGCTGGGCCTCGCTCGCAAAGAAAAGCGCTTTCCGCGCAAGGACACCTGCCTCGCCATCTATTCGCATCGCGTGAACACACGGCAGCCGCTGGCAAAGACGCTGGATGAATCGTTTCCCTGGTGTGCCGACTGGCACGACGAACTGACCCGGCTGTTTCGCAAGTACGTGGAGACCAAGCAGGCGCAACAGCTCCTCGACTACGACGACCTGCTGCTCTACTGGCACATTTTGGTCCAGGAGCCGGCGCTTGCCGCCGCGGTGGGAGGACGCTTCGAACACGTGCTGGTCGACGAATACCAGGACACCAATACACTGCAATCGGAAATCCTGCTCGCCATGAAACCGCAGGGGCGCGGCGTGTGCGTGGTGGGCGATGATGCGCAGGCGATCTATTCGTTTCGGGCTGCCTCCGTCGAGAACATCCTGAACTTCCCGGCGTGCTTCGCTCCGCCGGCGCAGATCGTGACGCTGGAGAAGAACTATCGCTCGGTGCAGCCCATCCTGGATGCGGCCAATGCCCTGATGTCCGACAGCGCTCGCCAGTATCAGAAGCAGTTGCGCTCCGATCATCGCTCGCAGCGCCTGCCGTGGTACGTCAGCGTCCAGGACGATCAGGCCCAGGCGGGCTACATCATCGAACAGATCCTGCTCGCGCGTGAACAGGGAGTGGCGTTGCGAAAGCAGGCAGTGCTCATGCGTACCGGTCATCACAGCGACGTGCTCGAAGTCGAACTGATCCGCAGGAACATTCCGTACGCGAAATACGGGGGTTTGAAGTTCCTGGAGGCTGCGCACGTCAAGGACGTGCTCGCGACGCTGCGTTGGATCGACAATCCCCGCAATCGACTTGCTGCGTTCCGGGTGCTGCAGCTACTTCCCGGCTTCGGTCCTGCCAATGCCGATCGTTGCGTGAAAGTGTTCGCAGCGAGCGGGTTCGACTGGAACACGCTGGTGGACTACCAGGTGCCGTTGGGCGCATCGGATGAATGGCCGGCGTTGGTCGAGCTGGTGCGGGCCCTGAGCGGGACGGCGGAATGGGCAGGGCAGATCGAGCAAGTGCGTCGCTGGTATGAACCACACCTGCAACGCATTTACGACGCGCCGCAAGCGCGGGCAGCCGATATCGATCAACTGGAGAAAATTTCTCAGCAGTTTCCCAGCCGCGAACGTTTCATCACCGAGTTGACCTTGGATCCGCCGCGCGTGAGCAGCGATCTCTCCGGGACACCCTCTCTCGATGAAGACTACTTAATTCTGTCGACCGTCCATTCCTCCAAGGGACAGGAGTGGGACTCGGTCTATGTGTTGAACGTCGCCGATGGCAATTTTCCGAACGAACACGCGACCGGCAAGCCGCACCTGGTCGAGGAAGAGCGTCGTCTCTTGTATGTGGCCATGACGCGGGCCAAGCGCGACCTGCACCTGGTCGCACCGCTGAAGTACTACGTAACTCAGCAGAGCCGCACGGGCGACACTCATGTCTACGGAGCACGCAGTCGCTTTATGACAAATGCAGTCATGCGCCGCTTCGAAACCAGATCGTGGCCAACCACGATTGCAACGAGCGAAGCACCGAAGCGAATCGCGACAATCGACGCGGCGGCAAAACTGCGCGCCTTCTGGGATTAGCTTGAAACCACGCTTTACTTATTCTGGCCAAGTAGACGGAAGGCGAGCAATCGTCGCGCCTTGGCGTCAACATTAAAACTGTTTGTGTATCAAGCGGGAACATTTCGAGGCGCGCAGTCCTTACCAGTTCACTGCGAGCAATCTCGAGGTTTTGGCTTGCTGCATCGCGTTCGATCCCTTTAACCTGTTATTCATCTCCGTGGCCGATGCTGTTGTGGATAGAGGTCACGGTGGACGATTCTCATCTCTCATCCTCGTGGAGCCCATTTTCTGCAGCCGCACTTTCCTACAGGCATCACTGGATCGGGTCGGCCACCGCGTGGCGCGGCGGCACGGATCCCTACGCGCCTGACGGGGGCGGACGAAAACTTTCCACGCGATTTCGAAGACACGGCTGCGTTCGACGCGGCCGAAGATGTTCCCACCGCGGGGCTGGATCTAAACAGTGAAGTCGACAGCCTGCCGCAGCGATTCACGGCAGACGATGTAAGCGTACCTCTGCCTTACATCGAACCGCGGCAGCGAAAGCCACGCGCGAATGGTGTCGAGAAATCGCCGCCGACTGTAGTCGCCGCTGCTCCGACGAACAATGTTGCCCAGACCGGTGCTGTGAACGGTGCTGTCCATGAGAGTGCAACGGAGTTGGTGGTTGCACCAGCAACGACTCAGGCACCCGTGCAGCCGAGCCCGCCCGCAACTTCGACAACCGAGGCGATCATTCCAAGTGTGGCGGCTCCTGTCCCTGTAACGCAGCAACCGCAACTTGTCTGCGATAAACCGGCCGCCGAAGCGGTGCTCGAGATTTCGTCGGGAACCGTCCTACGCGATCGCTATGTCATCGAGCATGTGATCGGCATCGGCGGAAATTCCGTGGTGTTCCAAGCTCGCGATCGGCATCGCGACTCTGTCGAAGAGGCGGGCGAGCGAGTGGCACTGAAGGTGCTGCGTCCCCAGCTACGCACCAATCCGTACGCACTAATGCGTATGCGTCGTGAATTTCGGCAGATGCAACGGCTGACCCATCAGGGCATCGCGCGAGTGTTCGACCTGGATTGCGACGACGACCTGTGGTTCATGACGCTCGAACTCGTCGAAGGGCAGACCGTCACCCAATGGCTGAAGGGAGCCGGCACCGATGCCGAAGCCATGCGCATCATCATGGGTTGCTGCGAAGCGGTGTCGTATGCACATAGCTGTGGCATCGTTCACGGCGACCTGAAACCGAGCAATGTACTGGTGCTGCCAGGGATGTCCGTCAAGCTGGTCGATTTTGGTTCGGCGGCAGCGGAAGTGAGCGGCGCGGCACTGGCAGTATCGGCGCGCAGTTTTGCGGCGACGCCTCCATATGCCAGCCCACAGATTCTGACAGGCAACGTCGCCGATCCTCGCGACGACGTCTTCAGCCTGGCCTGCATCGCTTACGCCGTTCTGACCCGCGGCGAACATCCCTTCGAGCGCAAGTCGTCGCTCGATGCTGCTCGCGACCAGATGCGGCCGGCGTACTCGCCCAAGATTCAGCCGCGCGTATTCGATGTCATCGTGCGGGCGCTGTCGTGGCAACGACAGAACCGTCCGGCATCGGCCCGCGAGTTTCTCAATGCGCTGGCCGGCAATGACCTTGGACGCGAACATCGCGCCAGTCCGTCTGAACCCGTCGCCACCAGCGTGCCGGCCGCGATGCCGCTGGCCGCGGCGGTCGTTTCGACTGAGCCACCGACTCAAGTCACTCTGCATACCGTGTGCGTAACGCTCGACATCCCGCAGTCGCGTCGCTATGCGCTGCCGACTCAATGGCTGAATGTGCAATCGTTGCCGAGCTTCAGTGAATGGTCGTCCGAAATGTCGGCGCGTTCTGACCAGCCTGCGTTCGACGGCCGCTACCGCGAAGAACTGCTGAAATGGGTCAGCGCTTCGGCGGCGTTCGATAAGGGAGCCTTGGTCCAGGTCGCACGACCTGAGCCACACACCATCGAAGGGACGTGGGTACCGAGTGTACCTGCCGCGCGCACGCCGATTTCCCGTGCGCCTGTTACCAGGTCGCCACTGATAAGAGTAATCGCGCCGCTGCCTTCGATCTGGCATCGGCATGGATTGGCCGCCGTCGCGGTGATCGGTGTCCTCGCGATATTGTTGGGCCATCAGAGCGATGTCGGCAGCAGCACGACTCCGGCTGCATTGCCACCGCCGACACCGACTGTTATTGCGACTGAGTCTGCACTCCCTGCCATTCGCGAAACGACCGGCGAACCGGCGCAGCCAGGGGAACCAAACATCGTCGAGCACGTAGTGCCACCGCCGCCGCCATCGGTTGCTCCAGGATTCATCTCGTTCGAGAGTCCAAGCGTCCAGGTAGGCGCGAATCAATCCATGGCTGTGCTCACCGTGAAGCGGCTCGACTCGACGCGCGGCCGCGCCAAAATCGCCTGGACCATCGAAGGCGCGAGCGGTCGAGCAGCGGTCGACGAAACCGCCATCAATTCGCAGACCATCCAATTCCTCGATGGGCAGGACGTGCGCAGTCTCTACATTCCACTGGTGCAGCGTGACGATCCTGGCGCACATCAGCCCACACGCAGTTTCATCGTGAAGCTGTCGAAGGTTAATGGCAGCCCTGCGATCGGGCCGCTGACTCAGACGAAAGTGACCATTGCGAGCGGCTACTGACGTCGAGAAACTCATTCGTGAGTGCCCGCCGCTACGCACTCCAGCCAGAATAGTTTCGTGCCCGCAGCGACCTGCGTTGCTGCTGCTCTGCCGGCGGCGAGTTCCAGCACATGTCGCGTGCCAGGAGGCGCCAGGGCAGCTCGCCACGGCCTGAGCTGGTGAACGCATTTCAGCACTTGCATGCGTCGATCGAGAAACAGCACATCGATCGCGAACTGCATGCCGACGGTGTGGATGCTGCCGCCAGGGGAGAGCAATAGCCCCTCCTCAGGATGGAGCGAGTCGCAATCGAGTAATCCCCTGCGACGCGCAGCGAAAGTCGCGGCCACTTTGACGGCCGTCGCAATCACTTTGCCTTCGCTGCTGAGGAAGATCAGGTTCGCATGACGATTCCTGCTGCCCGGCTTCGCCTCCCTGTCGCGGCCGGCGATAGGGTGAAGCATGCTCCACGGCAAGCAACTCAGCGCTCGCGAGCCCAGCCGCGCAATCGCGTGCAAATCAACTTTCAAAACAGCTCCAGTGCGCCAGCTTCCCGAAGCTGAATCGCGATGGGAAAGCCGATGATGATGAACGTGATGGGAAAGAGCAGTGCGATCAGCGGCAACAGCATTTTCACCGGCGCCTGGTTGGCCAGCTTTTCCGCCCTGGTGAATCGTTCCTGGCGCCGCTGCCGCGCCTGATCGGCTAACACGTCGCCTAAGGAGCCGCCTGTCTCCTCTGCCTGCATTACCGACGAGGCAAAGTTGTTCATCGCTGGGACGGCGACTCTGGCGGCGAGCCGATCCAACGCGACACGCCGCACCGCACCGCTGCGTGTCTCGCGGAGATAGCGGGAAAACTCCTCTCTCACTGGCCCATCGCGAAGCTGCGACAGGCACTGCTCGAGAGAGGCAGTGAAGGTGAGTCCCGCCTTCATGCCCAGCACCAGCACGTCGAGAAAGAAGGGAAAGTCCTTCTCGAAGCGGCGCTGTCGCTTGCGAGCCGTGTCTCGCAGCCACAGATTCGGATACAGTCCGGCAAGTGGCGCCAGGCCAGCGACTGCGCCGAGATGGATTGCATTATCGAGTTGCAACGCGCAGATCACATAGAGCGCCAGGACTGCGCCAACGACAACCGCGATTCGTCGGAGCACGATGAACTCGGCGGGTGCGATCAAATAGGTCGCGCCGGCGCTGTTGAGTCTGCCCTGAATCGTTTCCCGTTTCGCAGTCGTCAACGACTCGTCGACGCTAGATGCATACCAGCGGATCAGAGGACCGAGCACGGCTAGCGCCATTGGCAATGGGTCTCGCCATGCTGATTCGCGCATTGCGGGTTGCGTCATGCGGCTGCGCAAGGCAAACGGAGTCAGAATGATCACCGCGGCGGCAATGGCTGCCAGCGCAGTCGAGATATAAGCTTCCATGCATTCACTCCCTGCTGTGGAACCCGTCCACTGCTATTGCGAACGATAGCTACACGTCGATGGCGACGATCTTTCGTATCATCCACGCCGCAGTCAGCATCATGATCGCGACGACCGCGAGCACAATCCAGCCATACCATTGCGTGAACAGCAGGCTCATCCGCTCCGGCTGCTGTCGGTACAGCACCAGGCCTACGAACACGGGGAGCAGGCCGACCACCCAACCTTGTGCTCGACCCATCGATGTCAACGCGTCGATCTTGCCTTCGATGTGTGCCTTCTCCTGCAACGTCCTGGCAAGTGATTCAAGCGTGTCGGCAAGGTTGCCGCCAACACGTCGCGACACGTTCAAGGCGGTGTTCATGAGGTCGAGTTCCGGCGTCTGCATGCGCTTGCGTAAGTCGGCCAGCGATTCATCCAGGGGTCTTCCGACGCGATACTCGGCAAACACGATGCTGAACTCCTGGCTGAGCGGCGGGGGCTGTCTCGAAGCGAGGAGTTCGAGTCCCTTGGCAAAATTCGAACCGGCACGCAACGCAGAAGCGAGCGCCAGAAGTGCGTCGGGAAGCTGGTAGACGAATCGAGCCGTACGGCGACGGGCGTACATGGTAACCATCGCACGCGGGCCGATGGTTGCTACGAAGGCGGCTGCAATGGCACCGAACGGTCCAATCAGTAGAGAAGCGCCCGCTCCCAGCACAATCAGCAGGATCGTGCTCGCGAGGAACAGCACCTGGGGATCGGCAACGATAAAGTTGTACTTCAATCCGGCCGCTACGGTACTGACGAACGCCGAGCGATAGCGGACGAAACCGATGTAGAGCAGCCCTGCCGACAAGGCAAGCGCCGTGAAAGTCAGTGCGGTGACGAGCACGTGCAGCTGCTGTGTCGAAAGAGCCTGGTGAAGAACGCTCACTGCGTCAGTTCCTGTGCCGCTCCAAGCCGGATCGAGCGCCCTGGAAAGCATCGGCATGAACGGCACGAGCATCGCCCGCATCGAAGATGCTTCGATCCAGGTCGACTCCATCGTCCCGCAGTTTTTCATAGAATCGCGGCGGTTGACCGAAGCCGGTGTGTTGGCCGATAACTTCGCCGTGAGCGTTGACAGCGAGTTGCCGGAAGGCGAACAGCGGTTGCATGAGAATGACGTCTGCCTCCATGCCATCCACTTCGACGATGGCGGTCACACGCCGCCGCCCATCGCTGCAGCGTGCTTGCTGAATCACGATGTCGATCGCTGCTGCGATCTGCTCCCGAATCGCCCGCACCGGCAAGTCCATGCCTGCCATCAATACCATGATTTCCAGTCGCGAGAGGACGTCGCGCGGCGAGTTGGCGTGCCCCGTCGTCATCGAACCGTCGTGACCGGTATTCATCGCCTGCAGCATGTCCAGTGCCTCGCCGCCGCGACATTCACCAACGATGATGCGATCCGGACGCATGCGCAGCGAGTTTCGGACCAACTCGCGGATGGTGATTTCACCCCGCCCCTCGACATTCGGCGGCCTGGCTTCCAGCGACACTACGTGCGGCTGCACTAGCTTCAGCTCGGCCGCATCTTCGATGGTGATGATTCGCTCGGTCGCCGGAATGGCTTCAGACAGCGCATTGAGAAGCGTGGTCTTGCCGGAGCCGGTACCGCCCGATACCAGGATGTTCCTTCGATGCACTACGCAGGTGTTCAGAAAGCTCGCCATCTGTGTCGTCAGAGCTCCTGTCGCGACGAGGCGATCCATCGAGAATCGCTGCCGGGCGAACTTCCTGATCGTCAGCACCGGACCCTGGAGCGCCAACGGTCGGATGATCGCATTGACACGCGAGCCATCCGGCAGCCGTGCATCCACCATGGGAGCGCCTTCGTCGATACGGCGGCCAAGAGGGCTGACGATTCGCTCGATCACGCGTAACAGGGATTCGTCATTGATGAATCGCGCAGCAACCGCGATCAGCCGGCCAGCCCGTTCGATATAGATCTGCGCAGGGCCGTTGACCATGACTTCGGACACTGACTCATCCCGCAGGAACGGTTCGATGGGCCCATAGCCCATGATTTCCGCCGTCATCTCGTCGACGAACTGTTGGTGATCGACGGGCGCGGGAAGCTGGATTTCCCCCGACGCGATGATCGACTCGATGGCCTGCCGGGCCTCTTTGCGCAGGTCCGCAGAGCCGAGATTGTTGAGCGCCGTGCGCCGGAATAGATCCAGCTCCCGCAGAACCAGCGCCTGCAGTCTTTCCTGCAATGGCTTGAGTTCGATCGATGCGCTGCCCGAGTGTTGAGTTTCCGCCATGGCCGTCCGTGCTCCTACGTGTGTGCAAGTGCTATTACAGATAGCGCACGTGCGTCCATGACCTGCGAATGTGCCCGGCGATTCGACCCAGCTTGCCCTTGAGCGTGTATGCCTGCATGAGAACCGCAGGCCTGCCGAGCCGATGGCCGCAGAAGATCTGCACATCGACTGGCGTGCCGTGAGCATCGCCGCTGAAGACCGACTCGTATCCGTTCAGATCGCCGTAGCTCGCTGGACGCAACTCGAGTTGGCGTGGCTCACGCAGCCCGTAGTGCCACGCGGCCTGTTCGATGGCACCACGGGCGCCGTCTTCTATTTCCTCTGCGGTGAATGCGATATCGGGCCTGAGAGTCCAGCTCATTCCCGCTGGAGGTATGCTCAAGGCCGGCGTTTCAGCAATGAATGATGGCGACCCGCGCCCGAGATCGATGTGCACATCCCATTCGGGCCTGGCTTCGGTCCAGATTTCGAGCCCCAGCAGGCTGACTCGATGAATCAACATCGGCCGCTTGATGGCGCCCGCTGCGCCCCATGCCATGGTGCAGAAGCCGCACAACAGGAACACGCCGAGAGCACGCAGGAAGAACTCACCCATGAGACATCCTTGTCGAGTGAAGAATCGATCCGTCCCGGTAGATCGTCAGTCAGCTGGCCGCAGCCAATCCAGCGCAGAACAACAGCAGCAGGCAGCCCAAGCCGTGCGGAGAATGAGTGCGATTGAAAGCGATCCGCCAGTCACGACTGCAGACTAGCATCGACAACCAGACCATCAGGTACGATAAAACCAGCCTTCCACCGAGATTTCCAACCACAAAGGCATCCATGCCCACCTCATAATGATCTGTTGCGATCCGTCAAGACTTCATCGAGCCGCCATCTGGCTTACCGGTGTATGGATCACTCGCAACTGTTCTTCCCTGAAGTCCGTGTAGTCTGCGAGTAGCGTACGCACACGCGCAGCGGGCTCTTCCAATCCGACGTGCCATTCGATCTGCGTGCCGTTCGCCGCGCGAACTTGTCTGCGAGCTTCGTTCAACACCGGCCCGTCCCAGCCTCGCAACCCCCACTCCTTTCGTTGCTGGCGCAAACGGCGGAAGAGCTTTGCGTACAGCAAGACATCGCGTTGCGAATCGTAGCCATCGAAGTCGATGCATCGAACGCGATACTTGCGATCGTGTGGCGCGCCGGTGATGAATTCCTCGTAGCGCCATTCCTCCTCGTCGGGAGGCCAACCGTGAATGGCGTAGGTGCTGTGCCAGACGAGACCTAGGTGGTCGAGGGCTTCGCGAAGGCGTTTGGCGGCGGCGATGTCGGAAGGATTTTCGACGTCCGGCAGGTGCGATGCAGTCTCGATAAGTATGCCATCGGACATCAGAAGCGTGTTGCATGTGCTCGCTAAGCAATCTCTGGCCTGTGCCATACGGAAGTAGGTCATCCACTGCCCTGAGTACATATCTCCGTCTACTTTTATCGCTTCTTCAAAGGCCTTGTAGCCCACTAGTACTACCGAAAGATTCCACGCTAAGCTGACCACTTCTACGATTTGCCGTGCGATCGCGGGCCACTCACGTGGGCTGCAAAGTAGTAGCGGGACAGCTATGGATACGCCGCCGCTAGAATCTACGTTTGCAGAGCAGCCTTGGACGAAAAGTTCTATTGTATTGCTCACGCCAATTCGATCGGACGGCAGTTTCGTCGCTAAGCTTGCCGAGAACCCGATACGATTCATTGCTCCCGGTCCGAATTTGGACTCCCCAGAAGAAGGAATCAGATTCTCATCTGAGCTGTCGGAATAAAGATCCGAAATCTGTTCCTCCAGATTCGATAGGTCTCGCTTTACCGCAACGAAGTCACTTGATCCAAGTACTGACCAATTTGCGAAGCCCCCGTGAACCTTTTCTAGTCCTCTAAGTAGTGAACGCGTTTTCCGCTGAAATGATGCAAGCGTATCGGGACCTTTAAAGAGTACTGATCCTGTTACTTCTAGAATGGACTGATTGACGCGCATACTCTAATTAAAGAAGTCAGGGGTGAATACAACCATAATACGGCCCGCGTCCTCGCGCCGAAGTTTGCTTCGAAGTATCTCGCTTATTTTCTCTGACATTTCACGATTCGCTATATGCCACTCAATCGGCACATCCATATCTATGGATTTTACCGCGTTGATCTGTCGAACAGCTTGTTCCAGAAGGCTTTGCGCGAGCTTTCCTCTCAAGAACTCAGGCTTACAGTCAGCCAGTGGACAAAACTCCGTGTAGTGCTTCGCATCGATCAGCACATCGCGCTCTGCATCATATCCATCGAAATCGACGTCTCCGACTCTGTACTCGCGGATATTTGGCCCATCCCTCGGCGCTCCGGTAACTTGCTGTTGATATCGATACGCCGCCTCGGCGGATGGACTCGTCGCGGAGCGTTTGACCTCGCGCCAATTTCCAGCTCCGCCGTCGCTCGCGCCAATCGCGTACCCGCTCGGACTCCGGGGTGCGCGATAGATCGGCGGGATCGCGCAGGTAGCATTGTGAACCCACAGGCCGCTCGCGCCAACGAAGTAGCTTTCCGTCCCGGGCACCGCAAAGTTGAAGACTTCCTTCGGGCCCTCGATCGGGATCGCTGCGCGGACCAGGACATCGCCGCGAACCGTAGCGAGCGGATCGCCGGGGCGCAGCTCTTCGACCGCAGTCCAACCTTTGCCCTGCACCCACGCCGGGTGTTCCGCCGTGACTCGAAGGACTTCGTCCTCAATGACGAGCGCGTAGTAGCCCGGAGCGTTTCGATGGAAAGTTCGTGCAACTTCGTGCGGACCGTCTTCCAGCGTGCCGCGGTCCCTGGACGTGACCCAATCGCCCGCCCGCACCGTGTCGATCGGCTGCAGACCGATGGCAGTCCAAATGCTCGTGCCTGCGACGAAGCTGGCGCAGCCGAAGGCTCGCTTGGTTTCATCGAGCGCATGAGCCAGTCGGCCGAACTTGGCGAGCTTCGTCGCCAGCTTCAGCATGAACGCTGGATCGACATTACTGCCCAGCACTCGGCCGCGATCGAAGGCGCCGCACGAGACGAGTTGCTGCAAGTCCTTGCCGAGCGCTTCACCGATAGCCCGGGCCGTGCCGGCCGGGTCGTCGATAAAGTTGCGCGCGAGCTGATACAGCCCCTTGGCAACCTCGATCGGATCCGTGATCAGCTCGACCAGATCGTCCAGCTGCTCTTTGATGCCTTCCCAGAATCCCTTGATGAACTCGACCGCGGTGCCGGCGAGACTCTTCAGTTCGCCCCAGATCTGGCGAAGTACGCCGCTGTCCTGGTCCGGTTCACGAGCTGCGGCGCCTGGCGGCGGTGAACACAGCGGTGCCGCTGCTTCGTTCCTGGTGGTCGTGGTCGATGAGTCCGCTACCTCTACGCTCGTCTCGTCGGTTTCGCGTGCAGAAGTATTGATATCGGCGGTCGTCGGTGGCGGGCTGCCTGCGGAGCCAAACCCGAGTAACGGGTCGCCAACGCTGCTGCCGCCTTCTCGGTCGCGCTGTTCCGAGTCGGTCGCCTCGCTGTCATCGGAGTCGGGGCCGACTCCTCGACTCTCGGCGGGCCGTGTATCGACAGCGAAGCGCTGAACCTCTGGCCGATCGGAGCGAACGACGACCAGCTCGCTCAGGCGGGCGGGGCTCTGCATGCGCACTGTGGCGCTTGCAAGAATCGGGAGGCGAGTGCGTGTCAGCAGCTGCCGATTGAAGGGGTCCGGATCGCGATTCGCGTGCAGCAGGACACGCGAAATGAACCAGTTGACGATCGGAACTCGCAGCGGAAAGCCGTAAGTGACTTCCACCTTCAGGACATTCGCATCCTGGATGCTCAGTCCGCTCGCGTTGCCTTCGTCGGTGCTGCGTGCATGCAGCCGGTCGTTGGGTAGTTCGCGCCGGTCGTCTACGTCTTCAGCGAAGTCGTCGAACGCTTCCCGCGTCGGATTGAGAATGCGCACGCGTGCATCGGTTGCCAGTTGCGCATCGATCCCGGCTATCGTCGTAACCGCGCCGGCGACCGAGCGCTCGGGAGAGAAGAGCGGTAGCAGGCCGCTCGCCAAGCCTTTGTAAATCGAATCCGGCGCGGCGTTACTTACTGCCCCGGCTCGCGCCGCCTGCAGACTCGCATGGTTCAACGTCGCCTTGGCTTGATAGATCAGGCCGAACTGGATCGCGGCGAGAATGACGACCAGGAGGACCGGCAGCGCGACGATCGCTTCTACGATCGCGGCGCCGCGATGACAGCAGGGGGCTGCAGCGCCCATTCGAGCGTGCGCAGACCGCTGCACGAGACTTCGAACTGAAGCAGGCTGATCGCGATCCATGCGATGCATTCCAGTTGCGGCGGCTCTCGCTCAATCCAGCGGCGTCGCGCGCAGCTCCTGGGAGGATTCCTTCAGCAGCTCATCGAAGCGTCGCAGGCGTTTCTCGATCTCTTCCGAGTCCGCCTGGAGAATGTGCGGGGTAACCAGCACGATGAGTTCGCTCTGGCCGTGCCGAAATTGGCGCGATTTGAACAGCTCGCCAAGAATCGGCAGTTGGCCGAGCCCGGGCACCTTGACGACGGACTTGGCGTCCTCGGTCGTCAACAGGCCAGCGATGACCATGGTCTCGCCGCTACGCACGTTCATTTCAGTGCTGGTCTTGCGGGTGGCGAATCCCGGTATGCCCAGCACCTGATTCCCTTTGTCGATGCTGCTGACTTCGACGTTGACCTTGGTGCGAATCACTCCCGTGGCATCGGCCCGAGGCTCGACGTTGAGAATGATGCCGAACTGTTTGAATACGACATTGAGCGCGCCGTCCTGGTTCTGTACCGGGATGGGTACTTCTCCTCCCACGAGAAAATCGGCGTGTCCGCCGTTGATGCAGGTCAGAGTAGGCTCGGCGAGCGCACGTGCTTTGCCGTCATTGACGAGCAGATTGATGAACGAGTCGACACTGGTATTCAGGGCGACGTAGCGAGAACCTCGCCGTTGGTTGATCGGCACCGAGCTGACGACAGGGCCGGCCGTGATGTCGGCCCAATCGATGCCGATGTCGCGCAGAGCCGATTTCTTTACTTCGATCAGCCGCGCTTTCAGCAGTATCGTCGACTGCATCGGCAACGCTGGCAATGCAGGCCGGGCGCTCACTGCTGCGAGAACCTTGACCACGTGCGAAGCAGCGGTGCCATCGCGACCCCAGATGCGCAGATCGGTAACGCCTTCCTTGCGGGCGATCACCAACACTTCGTCGGTATCCTCGAAGACTTTGACGTCGATGATGCTGCCGTCGCCAGCGGCAATGCGTTTCACGGCAGGGTAGTGAATGACGAGACTCTGGCCGCTCGAAATCGTCAACGCCTGCGGATCGGGCTCGGCACTCGCAACGTCTGCCGACGTAAATGCCGGCATCGCGGCGATGAGCAGGAACAGTACGCCGGCAACCCATAGCCTTCTTTGGCCGGTGCCCATGATCAGGTTCCACCCATGATGATTTCGACTCGCGAGCGGATCTTGTTTTTGACGGCGCGTTCGCCGTTCAGCAGTGTCTGCTTGGTAACACGCGCTACCTGGATCGGCGCATCGTCGTTCGGCTGGCGTAATGCAATAGTGATTCTTCCCGCATCCTGCGCGAGCGTGATCTTTGCTGCCTCCACAGGCGATACGGATACCGTGACGGTATTGAAGCGACCGCTGCGTTGATCGATGAAGTGTGCTGAGTTGGTGAGAGTCCTTGCCCCAGTGGCAATGACAGGAATGTTCGACAGCATGGGCTGCGTTAGGCTCTCGTTGCCGGTGCTGGTAGTGAAGAAAATGTCGATACGATCGCCTGGCGCGAGCATTCCCGAAATAGACGCTTCGTCATCGACAGGGAACGTCAGCGCCCGCTTGCCCGCCGTGAGCTGCGATGAGAATCCTGCGCCAGGATCGGCGGCCAGATGCGACCGAAGCACTGTTTCACCGCTCTTGACCGGCTGCGCCAGAACGCGTCCCGATACATCGTTCCATTCGTCAGCTGCAATGGCATCGGAATGCAGGAAGGCGCGAGGTACCTGGCGGAGGGCGACACTATCGGTGGAGAGAACCGTTCCCTCTCGTAGATTCGAACGGGCCACGACGACATTTGCGGGCACGTACTGGGCGTCGATCTTTGCCAACCGGCCGGAGAGCGTTGTCTCGATGTACCTGTTCGCGAAATAGGCGGCACCGCCGCTTGCGATCAGCGCGCCTCCCAGCATCAATAGAGTGACCATGCTTCCTTTCATCGCCTCCCTTCCTGAGAAGCCCTCCTTGCGTAGGATCAGTACGGATTCATCAATGCCCACAGAAAGCGGACATGGCTGTGTTGCAGGCAATCAAGCGTGGTTTGCACTCCGCACCACACTGCCATCAGGCCGGCAACGACGGCCACGTATTCGCTGATGGCCCAGCCTCGTTGAGAGGTACGGGCGGCTCTGCAGGCAGCAGTCAAGATTTCCTCCAGACGACTATGATCGATGTGTTGCCTGGCCGCGCCTTGTCGGGCATCAGGGAGAGTAGTGCGTGCTGTGCGCCGCGTTGCGCTTCGATGACTTGCCCTGCTGCCACGACCTGCATCGGCTCCCTGAGAGTGATCTGCCAACCGTTGCGGGTCAGCTTCTGCACGAATGCCTGAGCTTCCACTCCAACCGACCGCGTACTGCGTAAAGTGATGTGCTCCGCTTCAGTACCTTCATCATCGTATTCCTGGAGATTGACGATCTCCGCGGTCGCCGGCCTTGGGAATGCCGTTGCAATCTTGAGCTGTGCTGTCTCCGGAGGTGGACTCACGGCGATGGTTCCTTCGCTGCCCAGCAGCGTGGAGCGAACCTGAATCGTGATGAGATTGCGCCGCGTCCGAATCGAGATCACCGACCAGTCGCCGCTGCGACTGCGAAGAATCTCGTTGTTCGTCATTGCGCGTGCGCTCGATCGGTAGTACTCGCAAACCTCGTCCGAACTGAGTCGTGACCGAAAATTCTTGAGCGTCATCGGCAGGCCGTTCATGCGCATGCTCTTCGAGATCCACCACACATCGCCGTGCGGCGGCGCCGGTATATCAGGGAGTTCTTTCGTGAGATTACTCAGTTCGTGTTCGCCAGCACGCGAAACACCACTGCACGCTGCAAATACAAACAGCAGGACGCGGCGGACTGAGAACTCCTGCGCCATCACTTGCGATTCACATAGGCAGCGGGAAGGGTGGCAGAACTCGGGCGCAGATCGACGCCGGCGGCAAACTGTCCTTCGCCATAGAGCGCCTTACCTTTAGCAGGCGCCTGCATTGCGATGAATCGGCCAGGCAGTTCGAGTGACTCGATCAGTTCGTCGGCCGTCAATCGATCGACGCTGCGACCTAGATAGCGCTCGTCCCTCGACGACCAGGTGTCGCTGAGGATTGCGGCGCTTGCTTGCTGCGTTAGCGCATGCGGCGACGTATCGTCGCTCGACTGACTTGCTGAGCCGGAACGGCGGGCGACGATGCCTCGCAAGCCTAACGATACGGCGGCACGTGCGAATGTTTCTCGGCTGAATCGGAGATTGTCGACACCGAGCTCGGCTGCTGTCGACGAACCGTGGCCATGAGCAAGCGCAGGTCCCAGCAGGCGCCCCACATCGACC
>Ga0065707_10082110_pt1 | contig 21594 bp, 31 predicted proteins | sample SwiRhicommuniRL3_FD_59094 | JGI IMG/M metagenome (GOLD analysis project Ga0065707, IMG submission 59094) | Switchgrass rhizosphere bacterial communities from Rose Lake, Michigan, USA - RL3 v2 (version 2) | ecosystem: Host-associated > Plants > Roots > Rhizosphere > Soil | place: East Lansing...
ATGAAAGCCACTGCAAGTTGACTCATCGCGCTGGAGTTATTTGCTATTGCCACGGAACTATTGTTTGATTGCAGGACGATCATCACAACAGCAATGGTGACAAGCACAATACCAAGTGCAATCAGGATGACAGGGTCAATGGAGCGTTTTCGGTTCTTTGTCATGAGGCCTCAAAATAAAAGGAAACAAGTTATAAAGCTAATCAAGACTTCGGAAATCCTTGGAGTTGAATTTGCAATACCAAGATTCCCGAAGTCTATTCATAAACTAACGCTTGCCACCCTCCCAAACGACAAAAGGCATGTTGATCACTACCCCCGGTTGCTCAATGCTAAGTTCACCATTTCCTTCTGCTTCCAGCACGTTGGCAACAGATTTGAGCTCACGAGCATTAGCCCCAGCTGCCCATGTGATCACATTCAAACGGCGCAGAGGAGTGTACCCATCCATACCCGGCGGATTATCAAAGACATCCGATTGGAAACCAAACGGTCCTTTGCCTTCGATACCATTTGTAAACACATACACATTCGCTAGTGATTCTTCTGGCACAGAGGCCAGTGAGGGAACAAATACTACTGGCGACTGCATCATATTGGTGAGTTTTTCAGCGACGCCTGCATCCGAGGCCTCCGTATGGACAAAATAGATTTCATTCCCCTCTGCATAAGCCTTGCCAGCAGGCAGTTCAGCCTTGGCAGGTCCGTTTTGTTGGGGTGCACATGCAGCGCTGAATATCATAATTAACGCGCCGATTAAGAGAAGAGAGAATTTTTTCATCAGGTTGTTTTCCTTTGTTCGCTTTGATGTTGGTAGGTTGTTAGATCTTCTGTCTTCGTAATCGAAGGCTATTTGTCACGACAAAGACACTGCTGAATGCCATCGCACCAGCCGCAAGCATCGGGTTCAAATATCCAAAGGCAGCTGCAGGGATGAGAATCACATTGTAGAAAAACGCCCAGAACAAATTTTGTTTGATCGTGCCAAGGGTCTTGCGAGAGAGGGAAATCGCACGTGCGACGCCGCGCAAGTCACCACTCATCAATGTCACCGGCGCGGCAGCCATGGCAACGTCTGTGCCCGTGCCAATCGCAATACCGACATCTGCCTGGGCGAGTGCGGGCGCGTCATTCACGCCATCCCCCACCATTGCAACCACGGTACCGTTTGCCTGCAATTTTTTCACCTCAGAAGACTTCCCTTCGGGTAAAACTTCCGCAAGCACTTGATCGATCCCTACCTGGTTCGCAATGGCTTCGGCAGTTTTCCGGTTATCGCCCGTGATCATAGCAACCTTCAAACCCATGCGATGCAGATCTTCAATGGCTTGTTTCGAGCCATCCTTCAGGGTATCGGCAACGGCAATAATTCCGGCAGGATTGTTGTTTACTGCAACAAGCATGGCTGTCTTGGCTTCGGATTGGAGACGCGCCACTTGAGACCCGAGTCCGTTTAAGGAGATTCCCTGCGACTCGAACATGCGCACGTTACCGACCATGATATTCCTGCCCTCAATTTCAGCCTGCACACCATGACCCGGCGTTGCCTTAAACCCAGCCGGCTCCGCTAAAGCCAGGCCGCGGGTTGTGGCTTCCGCCCAGATGGCTTCACCGAGAGGATGTTCGCTGCCTTTTTCGACAGAGGCCGCTAGACGCAATAACTCATCATCCTCGATTCCACTGCTTACGATGATATTTGTTACTGCGGGCTGACCTTTTGTAATCGTCCCAGTTTTATCTAGAACAACAACTGAAACTTTTCCAGCGCGCTCCAGGGCTTCGCTATTGCGGAAGAGAATTCCGGCTTCCGCGCCTTTGCCAGTTCCCACCATAACGGCAGTCGGCGTGGCAAGTCCCATCGCACATGGACAGGCGATCACCAGCACCGCCACCATATAGATCAGGGCACGTGTGAAATTATCAATATCTGCATTGATCGGAAGTGCTGGACCAAAGAAATACCAGCCGGCAAATGTCAGAGCGGCAATGCCAATGACAATCGGTACAAAGATCGCCGAAACCTGATCTGCAAGTTTTTGGATCGGCGCTTTGCTGCCCTGCGCGTCTTCCACCAATTTGATGATCTGTGCCAGCGCTGTTTCCTTGCCAACCTTTGTGGCCTCGAATTTCAATAATCCCAGTTTGTTAAGCGTCGCACCGATGACCGGCTCGCCGGGTTTCTTCTCTACCGGCATCGATTCGCCTGTCAGCATGGATTCGTCGACGGCGCTGCGTCCTTCGATCACTACGCCATCAACAGGAATTGTTTCGCCTGGTTTGACGATAACCATATCGCCGACACGCACATCGTCTACGGCTACTTCCTCTTCCAATCCCGCGCGAACGACGCGGGCGGTCTTGGCGCGCAATCCCATTAATTTCTTGATCGCCTCAGAGGTGCGTCCTTTGGCGCGCGCTTCCAGGAATTTTCCAAGTTTGATGAGCGTAATGATGACTGCCGCAGTCTCATAGTAAACATGACCTGCTAACCAGCCAAAGGTGATCGGCAGCGAATAGAGGAACGCGGCGGAGGAGCCCATCACGATGAGCACATCCATGTTCGCGGATCTATTGCGCAACGCCTTGAAGGCACCTACATAATATTGCCAGCCCACATAGAATTGAACAGGGATGGCTAGGGCAAGCATCAACCAGGTAAACCAGGGTTGTGCCTCCCGCATCCCATCCATGGCTGTATCCACATAAAAGAATGAGGGGAGCAAGCCAAGGTCTTTTCCCATTGAGAGCAGGAATAAGGGGATAGTAAAGATCAAGCCAATTATGAGCAGACGGCGCTGTTCATTGATTTCATGTTCACGCGCCTTGGCTTCAGCATCTTCCGCTTCCCCACCCAGCTCAAGAGCTTCAAAACCAGTATTTGCAATTGCGCGGCGAAGTTCCGCCTGCGTAACAATGGTGGGTACATACTTCACACGAGCTTTTTCAGTTGTGAAATTTACCTGCGCTTCGAGAACACCTTCGAGATTCGTCAGTGCCTTCTCCAGGCGACGTGCGTCGTTGTCATCGGCAAGACGCTTGATGACGAGATCAGCTTCGCCCGTGGCAACACCGTATCCAGCACGGTTGACGCGCGCAATCACATCGGCCAGCTGCAACTTATTCGGTTCAATTTCGACGGTGGCGCGTTCGGAGGAAAGGTTGACTACTGCGCTTTGGACACCATCGAGCTTCTTGAGATTTCGCTCAACAGTTGCAACACAGTTGGCACAAGTCATACCTGTGATAGGGAGAGTTAATTGTTTGGTATTTGACATATTAAAACCTTGAAAAGACCTGACAGGTTATCGCAATCCATCGAAACCTTATAACCATCGATACAAAAATAATGGAAAGAGGAATGGTTAAAACCTGTCAGGTCTGGCAATTACAAACTAATCAAGCCTTCTGCAGGATAATCAATCTCAGTCAGTAAGCTCTTGATCTTTTCTTCCGTTGCCGGTGCATCAAATGTGATCTGGACCTTCTTACTGGTTTGATCTGCCTTCACAGACTGGACGCCCTGTAGTTCACCTACTTCCATTTCGATGGTATGAGTGCAGTGTCCACAATGGATGGCAGGAACGGTATAAGTTACAGTTGTCATGTTTTATTTCTCCTATGTCTTGGATTATTGTGATTGAAACAATGTCATTCGCGGGGCTATCTAGGCGCGCAAAGGGTAGTGCACTTGGCCTTTGTAATCAGACCTTTGCTGACATTTCGAACACTTCTGTGATTTCCTTCAAAACGCGTTCACGTTCTTTTCGGTCGTTGCCCTGAATTGCCGTGATCACGCAGGAATTCAGATGATCTTCAAGGATTCTCGAGCTGACCTTATTCAGAGCAGCTTCCACAGCCTGTATCTGGCGGATGACGTCGATACAATAAGCGTCCTCCTCCACCATGCGGATGACCCCGCGCAAGTGACCTTCAATGGTTTTCAAACGTCTAATGTTATTATCGTTTTCCATAATTACCTCAATTTTCGGACAAAGTCCGGTCGCCATTCCTTACCCCCCCCAGGGGGGTTGGGGTATAATGATGATAACATATTTGATTTTCAAGGGTCAAGTAATCTCAGCTGAGAAATGTCATGACTTGCCCGTGAAAATCATCCTATTAAGAGTAGAATTATCTCATGAAGGTCAACCCTGCCGATCTGCGCCATGTCAACGTATTTAGCGATGCTTCAGACGAGGATTTGAAATTATTCGTTGAGAATGCCATTCTGCGTTCCATTGAAGAAGGAGAATTTTTCTTTTTTCAGGGGGACCCAGCCACCCATTTCTATATTTTGGTCACAGGGAGAGCAAAGCTGCTGCAAACCAACCCGGCTGGGCAGCAGGTCAATTTGCGGACACTCAATGAATGGCAGATGTTTGGAGCCCTGGGCGCGGTCCGTGAAAATGCGACCTACCCGGCCACAGCACAGGCGCTGGAGCAAAGTACCGCGCTCGCGATCGAAAGCAGCTTTCTGAAAGAAATGATGCAGACTCGTCCTCATCTCAACGTTAACCTGATGCAATTGATGACTGGCTATATCATGGAAATGCAGGAACGTTATCGGGAATTGGCAACGGAACGCGTGGAACGCAGAATTGCATTAACTGTCCTTCGGCTGGCTGCCCAAATTGGCAAGCGCATCAGCACCGAGGAAATGGTTGTGGAATTGTCCCTCTCGCGGCAGGATATGGCAGAGGCTTCCGGTACGACCATTTTTACCGTCAGCCGGGTGCTGGCAGACTGGGAAAGGCGCGGTCTGGTCGAAGCCGGCCGCGAGCGGGTGGTGATCCGGAATCCGCATGGGCTGGTACAGATTTCGGAGGGTCTGGACCAATAACCGGCTGAGAATGAACGTACTGAGGCACGCGAAATGCGTGCCTTTTGTTTTCAGTTATTTGCGCCAGCGCAAAGAGGGATTTTTCACAATAGAGTATCGTTGGGGCAATGGACACACTTATGATTTCCACCAATTTAACGGTTGACGAAGTTTTACAAAGATGGCCAAAAGCATTTTCTGTTTTTATGAAGAACAAGACGAAATGCCCCGGCTGTTTTTTGCAGCACTTTTGCACACTTAAGGATGTGGCGGAAACCTATCAAATTTCTTCCCAAGAACTAGTCGACGAAATTGCAGGTGTGGCCAATCCAGAATATACCCAAAGGAGTACCTTATGAAAACCTCTTTCAAATTGTTTGGTCTACTGCTCGCGATCGCCGTTCTTATTTCTGCCTGCGGCGGTGCAGCGAAAAGTGAAACTAGTCTTACAACAGAAGGCAAGACCGTCGAATACTCACTGATGTCCACCATGGTCGATGGTCAAATGACCTTCGTAGGCGTCGGCGGCGGCATTGAGGGCGTCCATAACCCAACCCTGAGTGCTAATGTGGGTGATACAGTCCGGATCACCTTAACCGGCGGAGACAGTGTGGAACACGATGTAGCATTCCCAGATTTCAATGCTCAATCTGAGCATATTACCGGTAAGGGAGTCACCTCTACATTCGAGTTCGTTGCCGATAAACCTGGCTCATTCCACTACAACTGCCTACTTGCAGGTCACAAAGAAGCTGGCATGATCGGAAACTTTGAAGTCACCGGCAGCGCACCTGTCAGTGCAGTTCCCGTCTCTGCAGCGGTTAGCAATAATGCTGCGCCCAGTGGACCGGTTGTCGTGAGCAATCCCCCAACGACCGGTGCAGATATTGTTCGTGACCCCACTGACATACCTGCTCCCATCGGACAACGCGAACCGCAGACCGTGCGCATCGACCTCGAAACAATTGAAATCGAAGGCCAGCTCACCGATGGAACAACCTATAATTACTGGACATTCAATGGCAAGGTGCCCGGCCCATTCTTCCGTGTGCGCCTGGGCGATATCGTAGAGGTTCACTTAAAGAACCTGCTGAACAGCTCTATGGCCCATTCAGTTGATTTTCATGCAGTGACCGGCCCAGGTGGTGGCGCTGTGTTCAGTAACACCATGCCAGGAGAAGAAACTGTTTTCACATTCAAGGCACTCCTACCTGGTCTCTTTGTCTATCACTGTGCCACGCCCATGGTTGCGGAACATATCTCGAACGGCATGTATGGAATGATCCTTGTGGAGCCCGAAGAAGGGTTACCCCCTGTTGACCGTGAGTTCTATGTAATGCAAGGTGAGATCTATACCAGCGAAGCTTTTGGTTCGACCGGTCACTTGACAGAAAACGTGCCGGCCCTGCTCAATGAAGATCCTGAATATTTTGTTCTCAACGGTGCTGTGGGAGGGTTAACTGCACAGAAGCCGCTTAAAGCAAAGGTTGGTGAGACGGTGCGCATCTTCTTCGGTGTTGGCGGACCAAACTTCACATCCTCCTTCCACGTAATCGGTGAGATTTTTGACCGAGTCTATGAACAAGCTTCATTGACCTCTCCTGCCCTGACAAATGTTCAAACGACAACAGTTCCTCCGGGCGGCGCAACCGTGGTCGAGTTCCAACTGCAAGTGCCTGGGAGGTACATCTTGGTTGACCATGCACTCGCCCGGTTACAACGCGGACTGGCTGGTTTTCTGATTGTGGATGGACCTGCCGCTCCGGAAATTTTCGATGGCACACCCATGCCCGGCAGCGGACACTAATCACCATCAAATTAATTCAAAAAGAGCCCCGTACAGAACGGGGCTCTTTGAAATTACTGAGACAATTTTTGATATAGGTTTTGAGCAAATTCGAATAACGCTTGCTGATTCGCTTTGGTTAACTGCTTATTGCCAGTTCCAAAAAGATCTAGGGTTACCACCATCCGGTCAGCAACACCTTTGGGGTCAGAGGCATCCAGTTTTTCCTCACCCAATTGAGCCATCCAGTCCATAAATTGTTTTTGTTGATCTGAGGATAGCAAATTTGCAAAAGTGTCCATCCTGCCTTCAGCCTGCGGTTTACATTGAGTGGTATACACTTCGCCGGAACGAAAAACGGTCAGGGTATCGCAAAAGCCTGCGATCCCACCTTCACGCTTCCAGACCATTGCCAGAGTGGCAGGCTGGACGCGGCTTCCATCTGCGCTGGTGTGATATTCATATTGCACACCATTTGCCTCTAAAACAATGATATGACCGGGTGTGACCATTTGAGCACACATGATACCTTCCATCGCGACATCCAGGCAGGCATCATTAAATTCGATGGTTGTGCTGCTGACCACGGAGATATCGTCTTCCTTTAAGCCAAGGTTCGCAGCTAACTGTTTGATGACCACTTCTTCAACAGCACCAGAATCCTGTGCACCTTCCGCCAGCATGACAATACTACCATCCTGGTTGGTATGGAACTCATACTTCTTTCCGTCCGCCTCAAGAACGATCTTAAATCCCGGCACCTCATTTTGGGTGCACATGACACCCATCCGCACGATACCAAGACAGCCGTTGGGCCAGGTCACAGCTTCAGTTGAGACCAGCTCAATTTTATCGGCAGATAGACTCAACTGCTCCATGAGAGCGTTCATTACGGCGCGCTGTGCGGGAGTCAGATCAACAGGGATATGGGTCGCTGTCGGTTGTTCATCAACACTTGTTGCTTCTTCTGTGGCTGCGGCTTGCGGGGCGCAGGCTGTAACCACCATGATTAGAATTGCCAGAACAAATAAAACTCTTCTCATTCTCACTCCTTTTCGATTGATAGACGCAAGCCTCAGCAATAATGTTCCGAAAAAATGTATAATCAGCGCATGCGTCATCGTTCTTTAATCTTTATTTTATTATTCATTTTAACAGCCTGCGGAAAAAAAGCCGACCCAAACACCCAAATCGATCAAGCGGTGGCGGCAACACTATCGTCCATCCCAACTCCTACTTCCAATCCGATCTCTACACCATACCCATCGCCTACCCCATTCGACTTGAGGGGACTATTTTGCGAATATGAATTCTGCATGGGCCATCCTTATGACATGGCTTTTTTTGACGTCAGCGCGCAGCAAAATGCGGGCGCGCCCAGCACGTATTCACAGGGAATTCTCGCGTCCTATAATGCCAATCTTTTTATCCAGTTGATGTGGCAAATCTCGCCAGGCGCAGCCGACCCACAATTCATGCTCGATTTGATCTTGGATGACGGGATCGATACGCCTGTCGGCGCACCGGAAGTGAAGCTGATCCGCGATATGAACGTCGTTTACACGGCGATTACAACTACCGCCTCACCCATCCTGCCTTATGGCGGGTCCGCGGCCTGGACCTGCGGCGAACGTGTCTTTGCCTGGAAAGTTTACACCCCTGATGAAGTCTCTGCGTCAGGACTATTCGAAAGTGCCTTGGCGCGCTTTACATGCAACCAATGATTTTATTTTCTAGGATTGTCAATATTACGATGAGTATTTGATGGATCGTTCGCTGGACAATTCATAACGTCAAAGGAGAAAACATGGTTAACGAAGCTGACATTCAGTTACTCAAGTTCCGAATCAATGAACTGGAAGACCACGTGAAGTTCTTATATCGCAGATTGAACATTGAATATGCCGACCCGAATTTAGATCCCGCTCTCGCCCCTCAAGTCCAGGAGGCATTGAGGCGCGGCAACAAAATTGAAGCCATCAAGATTTACCGCGAACTCACCGGTGTAGGACTCGCCGAAGCCAAACAGGCAATTGATCGCGCCGAGCAGTTCATAAAGTAGGGACTATGATCCCTGCTTCTTTGCCTCGTTCCAAAGCCCATCCATCTCTTCGAGAGAGAGTTCCGATAAATTTCGTCCTTGCCTTCTTGCACCCTGACCTACATAATCGAAGCGCTTTTTGAATTTCATATTTGTCCCGCGCAGCGCGGATTCGGCATCAACATGTTTCCAGCGTGCCACATTGACCAGAGCAAAAAACAGATCTCCTATTTCAGAGGCCAGCTCAAAATCGGTCTCGGCGGTCTTGATTTCTTCTATCTCTTCCTTGACCTTATCAAGAACGCCTTCGATCTCGGGCCAATCAAAGCCAACGCGCGCGGCCCGATCCTGATATTCCTGCGCCTGGCTCAAAGCCGGTAGAGCCAGGGGAACACCGTCCAATAAGCCTTTCTCTTGTTTCTTATCACTTCTTTCTTTTTCTTTCAACTTTTCCCAATTTGTCAAAACGCCATCCACCCCTTCCAGTTTCAAATCCCCAAACACATGCGGATGGCGCCGTACAATTTTGGAATAAATCCCCTGGATGACTTGATTGACATTGAACTCACGTTCTTCATTTGCAATCTGAGACTGCAACACAACCTGTAGCAGCAAATCTCCAAATTCCTCTCGCATATCTGTAAAATCACCGGAATCGATGGCAGAAATCGCCTCATAGGATTCTTCCAACAAGTGCTTTCGCAGGGATTCGTGAGTCTGTTCGCGGTCCCATGGACAACCATTCGGCGCGCGCAAATGAGCAACGATTTCCGCAAAAGATTCGAACGATGTTCCCTCCTCTAATGCAGGAATATATAGAGAAAATCCCTCCGAAACTTCATCGTTACCAAATTCAATTAAGCTTTCATCTTTCATCTTTCCATCTTCCACCACAAAAATCACGTGCTCGTTTGGATAGGTTGTCAGTAAAACATCCTTCAAATGCAAAGCGAGATCACGCGAATGGACATTTGTAAAAAGCACGGGCATATCAGGTGGGTAAGGCGGCACATGCGCGGATGCAAGCGTCTGCGCGTCGAGCAGGATCAGCTTTGAGGGTGGTGGGATTTGAAGCACATCAAAAATTTTGCCAACAAGGGTAAAGTCCATAAAAATCTCCGATTACAAAGTACCGCATAAATCACTAAACGGAATGGTTTCGGTTCATAAATTGGTCAAAAGGTTAAGCAAGTTGTGAAATAGGAGGTAAAGCAAAATACGCAACTCGTATTGTATCTTACGAATTGCGTATCTCGCTTCCAAAGTAGATTTGAAAAATTAACGCTTCGTGTACGTCGGGGCTTTACGGGCTTTCTTCAGGCCTGGTTTCTTGCGTTCCTTAACGCGAGCATCGCGCGTGAGCAAACCACGCTTACGCAAGGCAGACGTCCAATCGCCATTGATCAGAACCAGAGCGCGGGAAACTCCCAAACGCACGGCTTCGGTCTGGCCGGTCACGCCACCGCCATTGACCTTGACGCTGATATCATATTTGTTCGCGTCCTGACCCACCGCCTCGAACGCGCGCAATACATCCTGCAAATCACCTAGTCGCGGGAAATAGACAGCCGCTTCCTTCTCGTTCACGGTAAAGGTACCGGAACCGTCCATCAAGCGGACACGGGCTGTACTTTCCTTACGACGGCCAATTGCTTCATAATACTGTGCCATAATTTCTTTCCTTTTTCTTTATGCCAACGACAACGGTTCGGGATGATTCGTAGTATGCGGGTGATCGGAGCCTGCATAAATTTTCAACCGTTTCAGCAATGCACGGCCCATACGATTGTGTGGCAACATGCCCCACACGGCCGCGCGCAAAACACGATCCGGATGCTGCTGCAGTTGATCACGCAGTGAGATGGATTTATGACCACCCGGATAATTCGAATGGCGGTGATACAACTTGGTTTCCATTTTCGTGCTAGTTTTGGTGCCGGTCACAGTCACGCGTTCAGCATTAATCACCACCACATAGTCACCCATTTCCACGCCGGGCGTGAAGGTCGGTTTATGTTTACCAAGCAAAACATGCGCAATCCGTGTGGCGGTCCGCCCTAGGTTCTGACCATTGGCATCTACGAGAACCCACTTGCGTTCGATTTCGCTTGCTTTCGGATAGTACGATTTGTACACTTTCTGATTCTCCGTTTCTTTTCTTATTGACCAATTGACTCAATGTGATTTGGATAGGTTACTTCGACTAACGTCAATCCATGTGCAGGAGCTAATCCTGCAGTAAGCCTTTCGCTTCTTGTCCCAGCCAAATCCTGCTTTGCTAAAGCATTAGCAATCGCTTCCACTGAAACTTTTCCCTGCGCAACGGCTACCTGGACGAATACCAGTCTCCGTACCATGCGGTATAAAAAAGCATTAGCTCGCACTTCGAAGTGCCATCCGTCTTGCTCGTCGAGGGCTTGTGTCCATTCAGCTTTCGTCACGGTCCGTACGGTGCTGCCTTTGGGAGTGGTCGGGGAACCGAAGGCAGAAAAATCGTGTGTTCCGAGAAAAAGCTGCGCGGTTTTTGCAAAGGATTCGCTATTGATTTCAGGCCATACCCGCCAGGAATAGCGCTCCCGAAGTGGGTCGCGCACTGTCTGGCAGAACAACCTGTACCGATAGCGGCGGGAGTCTGCATCAAAACGCGGATGGAATTTTGCATGAACCATCCGTGCTTTGTGAATAGCCAGATCGGCAGGTAAAGCAGCATTCAACGCGCGGACGAGATCTTCGTCAGAGTGGGACCAGTCAAGGTCAAACGAAGCAACCTGACCTGTCGCGTGAACGCCGGTATCCGTCCGCCCGGACATAAGCACGGAGCGCCCGGTCCATCCCAGCTTACACAGGGCCTTTTCAAGGTCGCCCTGAACTGTTCTTTTATTTGCCTGCCGCTGGCTTCCGAAAAAATCCGTGCCGTCGTAGGCAAGAGTCAATTGGTAACGTGCCATTGTAATAACGGCTTCAGCCGTTCTTCTGAGCGACTGCACCTGTCCTGACGGACGGTGTCAGGAAAGTCGCTACTTCTCTATTCTTCTACTAGTTCCAAGATCACCATCTCAGCCGAATCACCCATGCGGGGTCCCAACTTCAAGATACGAGTGTAACCACCATTGCGGGTCGCAAAACGAGGAGCAATCTCGTCAAAGAGGCGCTTGATCACCTGGTTATCTCCCAGCTTGGAGATCACCAAACGGCGGGCATGCACCTTTTGCGCATCATCACCGGAGGCGCTATTGCGCGCAATGGTGATGAGACGTTCGGCTTCGCCACGGATCGCATTGGCTTTGGCGCGGGTGGTCTGAATACGCTCGTGTATGAAAAATTGTTTGATAAGGTTGCGACGAAGTGCTACACGTGCACCGGTCGTCCTTCCAAGCCTATAACCTGATACTTGATGTCGCATTGCAAATTACTCCGCAGAACTCGTTTCGTCCTTCATGTAGCCCTTTTCGCGCATTTTCTGGCGGAGCTCATCGAGACTCTTTTCACCAAAATTGCGGATGGACATAACTGCCGTCTCGCCCTTTTCAAGAAGATCAAGCACATCCCCGACAGTCGTAATGCCAGTACGCTTGAGCGAATTGAAGACACGCACTGAAAGGTCAAGGGCCTCCACAGGCGTATCTGCCAGTTCACTGGTCAAGCGACTGCCACCCACTTCTTTTTCCATCGAGATTGCCAGAGTCTCTTCAGAAACGCCAGCAATATAACGCAGGTGATCGATCACCAGCTTGGCAGCCGTGCTAAGCGAGCGCTCAGGAGAAATGGTACCGTCGGTCCAGATCTCCAGCACAAGCTTGTCATAGTTGGTGCTCTGACCTACACGAGCCGAAGTCACTTCCCAGTTCACGCGCTTGACCGGGCTGTAGATCGCATCAATTGGCAACTCACCGATCGGCATGTGTCCACTACGTTCGTTGGCCGGAGAATATCCGCGGCCGCGTTCTACAGTGAACTCAAGATCCAGCTTGGTCTTGGCCCCATCCACGGTAAAAAGATACAGCTCAGGGTTGACAATTTCAACTTCGGCAGGTGTAATGATATCTGCCGCCGTGACCGTCCCTTCGCCGCGTACTTCGAGATTCATGCGGGTGGTATCCACGCCGTCCAGTTTCAGGCGCAATTGCTTAACCTGCAGCGTCACTTGGATGACGTCTTCACGGACGCCTGGAATCTCGCTGAACTCATGTAAAACATCCGCGATGCGAATGGATGAAACCGCTGCGCCTTCCAAAGATGACAACAAGACCCGGCGCAGTGCGTTCCCCAATGTCACGCCATAGCCGCGCTCAAGGGGACTGATAACAAATTTTCCGTAATTTCGAGCCTCAGCTTCGCGCTCGATTTTCGGCATAACCATATTCGTGATACCCATCACGGTTCACCTCTCCCTGTAAGAAAACAGAAGAAAATTCGCTGACTGAAATATCAGCACAAGCAAACGCAACACCTACCGTGAGTAGTATTCGACGATCAACTGTTCATTCAAGAAACCGTCGATTTCAGCACGCTCAGGAAGGCGCTGAATGTTGCCAGCCAACTGCTTTGTGTCACGATTGAGCCAGCTTGGTGATGTGCGAGCATCCGCCAGGTCACCTAATTCTTTGAAATAGGTTAGGCCACGTGAGCCATCGCGTATTCCAATGACATCACCCTCTCTCAGGAGCATGGAGGGCACGTCAGTACGTCGGCCATTGACTGTGAAGTGACCATGGGTCACCAGCACACGAGCCTGCGCACGATTTGCTGCAAAACCAAGCCGGTAGACGACATTGTCAAAACGCGACTCCAGGATTTGCAAAAGATTTAGACCCGTCAGGCCGCGGCGCTGAAGCGCAACTTCATAATAGCGACGGAACTGACGCTCCAAAACTCCATAAACACGTCGGGCGCGTTGCTTAGCGCGTAACTGTCGCAGATAATCAGACTCGCGACCAGAGCGGTTGCCACCTCGGCTACCCGTACGTCCATGTTGACCAGGCGCGAAATTACGTCGCTCAATAGCACACTTAGGAGTGAAACAGCGTTCACCCTTCAGGTAAAGCTTTTCGCCTTCGCGCCGGCAGAGCTTACAAACCGGACCAAGATTCTTTGACATATATTACTTTCCTCTAAATCAAATCACACGCGGCGCTTTTTCGGCGGTCGACAGCCATTATGCGGCACCGGCGTAATATCAGAAATTGAACGGACCCTAAGTCCCATGGCCTGAACAGCACGAATTGCATTTTCACGGCCCGGGCCAGGTCCCTTTACAAACAAATCGACTTCCTGTATTCCCAATTGCTGGGCAGCCTTGATCGCCTGTTCTGCTGCCAGACGAGCAGCAAATGGCGTACTTTTGCGGGAACCTTTGAAACCAGCCGAACCTGCACTGCCCCAGGCAACGGTATTCCCTTCCGTATCTGTGATCGTGACAATCGTATTATTAAATGAGGCAAAGATATGCACTTGTCCGGAAGACAACGAACGTTTGGTTTTCTTTGCACCTGCAGTTCGGCGTGTAGAACGTACGCTTTGAGCCATAATTTATTAACCTCTTATTTCTTGGCGCCACGGCGGCGTCCGCGTCCGGCAACCGTCTTCTTGGTGCCTTTGCGGGTACGCGAATTTGTGCGCGTGCGCTGGCCACGAACCGGCAAATTACGGCGATGACGCATGCCACGATAAGACCCGATTTCAATCAGGCGTTTAATGCTCATTTGAACTTCGCGGCGCAAGTCACCTTCCACCTTGTAAGTCTTACTAATGAACTCACGGATCGCAGCAACATCGGCCTCCGAAAGGTCCTTTACCCTTATATCAGGATTGACCTTGGTGTGGGCCAAAATTTGCTGGGCGCGAGTCGGTCCTATCCCATAAAGATAGGTCAAGCCAACTTCAACCCGCTTATTGCGGGGCAGATCAACACCTTCAATTCTCGCCATAGTTTATCTATCCCTGTCGTTGTTTATGCTTTGGATTTTCGCAGATTACAAATACGATGCCTTTGCGCCGAACGATTCTGCATTTGGCGCAGCGCTTCCGTATCGATGGTGAAACTTTCATGACAACACTCCTTACCAACTTTCTTTCATTCTCTACATAGCCAAGTTTTTGATTATACACGTTCGTCTTTACTTCGTCCAGCTTACACGAAACGAAACACAAGGATCAGGGGACAGTCAGGATAAGAGGTTCTCCTTCGGTGACAGCGACAGAATGTTCAAAATGTGCTGTCAATGATCCATCTGCAGATACCACTGTCCATTGGTCGGGCAGGACACGTGTTTCTGCTGTGCCAGCAAGTACCATAGGCTCAAGAGCAATCGTCATACCAACTTTGAGCGGCATTCCCGTGCCAGGTTTGCCATAATTCGGCACTTGTGGTCCTTCGTGCATTTGTCTTCCAACGCCATGGCCGGTATATTCGCGTGTCAGATAATAACCACGGCTTTCCACGTAATTTTGTATCGCCGCAGAAACATCACCTGTTCGATTACCTACGCACATCTTTTCGATGCCTGCGTTTAGGGCACCTTCCGTGACGTCCAGCAGTTTCTGCGCTTCAGGGGATAATTCACCAACACTTGCCGTCAGCGCTGAATCAGCCACCATTCCTTCGAATACCGTTCCGCAATCAATTGAGACGATGTCTCCAGCTTTGAGCTTACGCTTCCGGCTCGGAATACCGTGGACAAGTTCCTGATTAATGCTCACCGTGATCGAAGATGGAAATGGCGGATGACCATAGCCCTTGAAAGGCGATACACATCCATGTTTCCTCAGCACTTCCTCAGCAGCCGCGTTGAGGTCGGCTGTGGAAACACCTGGTTGTAAAAGTTCTTTGGCAGTGGCCAGTACGGTTGCATTGATTCGTCCGGCCTCACGCATAATCTGCAGTTCGGCTGGACTCTTAAGATGTATCTGGCGTGACCAACTCATAAGATTTATTTACGTACTGCAGCTAATAAATCCTGTGTTACCTGATCTATCGGCCGCGTCCCATCAATTTCAATTAATTTGCCATGATCACGATAATAAGAGATCAATGGTGAGGTCTGATCAAAGTAAACCTCGATCCGATGTTTCACAGTTTCCGCTTTATCGTCATCACGCTGGTAAAGTTCAGACCCATCAAAATCACAAACCTTGTCATTTTTTGGCGGGTTCGACTTTTCATTATAGATATGACCACTTGCCCGACAGGTCCAGCGGCCCCCCAAGCGTTCCACGAGGACATCTTCTCCGGCAGTTACAAATGGCACAGCATCGACGTGTCCATTAAATTCTTTGAGCATCGATTCCAGCGCATCTGCCTGGGCCGGCGTGCGAGGGAAGCCATCCAAAATGGCGCCAGATTTACAGTCTGGACGACTGAGTCGATCGCGTACCATGGCTATGGTCACGTCATCTGGGACCAATTCTCCTTTGGTCATATAGGTTTGAGCAAGCTTTCCAAGCTCAGTCTGGTTCTTAAGGTTCTCTCGGAACAGGTCACCTGAAGATATATGGGCCAGTCCCGTTCGTTCAGATAAAATCTTAGCCTGCGTACCTTTACCGACACCCGGCGGACCAAGCAGGACAATGAAGGTCACCATAAATACTCCTAGCTGATGAGAAGTTTTTCTTGATAACCGTGCAACTTAAGTTCAGCTTCAATATTCATAAAGGTATCGCGGACAACGCCGACAACGATAAGCAGACCCGATGACGTGGTCAGGAACAACGTTGCCCCCGTAGAGGCAGCCGGCAGGATCAACCGTAACAGAAATGGCATGATCGCAACTGTGCCCAACAACACAGCTCCTGGAAGCGTAATACGGCTTTGGATACGACTCAAATATTTCTGGGTTGCTGCTCCACTATGTACACCAGGGATTTGAGCGCCGGAGCGCTTCAGATTATTGCCGTAATCCTGTTGTTCAAAAATAACAGTTGTGTAGAAGTAGGTAAAGCTCACAACCATAATGAAGTACAAGACCCAGTATCCCCAGGAACTGGTGCCTGTTGCATTAAAGAAATTTTGAATGGCCGTTGCAAAGTTCTTCACCCAGGCGGTTTGGTTGGAGATAAAGTAGCTGGCAATGATCGCCGGGAACTGCAGAATCGCGCTGGCAAAGATCAAGGGGATCATCCCCGAAAGATTGACCATCAATGGCAAAGTAGGCTGAGGCATGCGAACTGACTTGCCGCGCTGGATCGCATAAAAGACCTGGCTCTTTTGCGGATACATGATGGGCACATTACGGCGTCCCTGTTGGACGTACACAATTGCCAACACGGTCAGCACAATTACAAGTACCATCGCGAAAAGTAATATCCAACGATTCTGTTCATCCAGCCAAAGGGTCCGGAAGTTGGCTGGAATCTGGGACACGATTCCCGCAAAAATAACCAGGGAGAGTCCCTGCCCGCGGATGCCATACTCAGAGATCAATTCACCCAACCAGATGGCGAACATGGTACCCGCTGTCATGACCAGCAAAACGGTGAGTGAAGGAAGCCAGAGTTCCTTTGTAAAGGCAAACTGGATCACGGGCCGTCCCACTCCCTGGATAGCCAGGGAATTGAATATATTGATCTGGCCGATGGCCGAAAGGACCGCCATCGGGACAGCCAGATAATAAGTCCACTTTTCCATCCAGCGACGTCCTTCACGCTGATCCTCCTGCATTCTGCGCTGCAAGGAAGGAATAATGGGAATGAGCAACTGCAGAATGATCTGGGCGGTAATATAGGGATACACACCCATCGAGAGAAGGGAGAAGTGTTGGATGGTGCCACCAGAGAGCAAGTTCAGAAAACCCAGAAAGCCTCCTGAGCCACCCTGTGAATTGAAGAATGCCGCCAAGGCTTCTCGGTCAGCTCCCGGCACTGGGATATTTGCTGCAATGCGGAATAGTATCAATATTCCGAGCGTGATCAGCAGTTTCTTCCGAATATCTTCCGAGCGCCATAGAAAACGCCACGCGGATTGTTTCTTTTCAGGCATATCTGGACAGTCCTCTTGACTCAGAATTAGCTAATCAGCTCGACACTACCGCCGGCTGCTTCGATCTTTGACTTGGCACCGGCACTCACGCGGTGAGCGCGCACTTTGAGCGCAACGTTCATTTCGCCTCTTCCCAGAATAACCACCGGGTTGCGCGGATCGCGAAGCAAATGGGCTTTCTCCAGCACTTCGGGATTGACTTCCCCTTCGGTTTTGAAGGATTCAGTCAATTGATCCAAATTGACTTCGTTGTACTCCACTTGATTTCGAGGCGTAAAGCCCTGACCACGCATAAAGGGCAGGCGACGATAGAATGGCAGGTTGCCACCCTGACGATACATATTTCCACCCTGGCCAGAGCGCGCCCCCTCACCTTTTGTACCGCGACCAGCAGTTTTACCCTGTCCCGCGGAAATACCACGCCCAACGCGCTTTCGATTCTTTTTGGAGCCCGGATTGGGCACAAGATCGTGTAATTTCATCTTTCTTCCTACTCTTCGACCTGAACTAAGTGAATGACTTTACGGATCATCCCACGCAAAGCCGGATTATCCTTGTGTTCAACGGTCTGATGCATGCGACGTAGACCCAACGCGAGCACGGTTTGCTTTTGATCCTTGGTATAACCAATAGAACTGCGAACCAGTGTCACACGTATGGTTTTGTCGCCATTTTCATTCTTAGGCATTTTGCTTCCTCCGTTCCCAGAACGGCAATAGCTCACTGACGTTCTTGCCGCGGCGAGCCGCTTCTACCTGAGGTGACTTCAACTGCTCAAGAGCGTCAAACGTCGCCTGGACCACATTCAAAACATTGGCACTGCCCTGCGACTTGGTCAAAATATCACGTACGCCAGCCACTTCCAGCACGGCCCGAACACCGCCTGCCGCGATTACACCGGTACCAGGAGAAGCAGGTTTGAGCATCACACGTGCACCAGCCACCTTCCCCAATACTTCATGAGGGATGGTGGTACCGGAAAGATTGACAACGTGCATATTCTTGCGAGCGCGTTCCGAGGCTTTGCGCATGGCATCTGGCACAGCATTTGCTTTGCCAACACCCATTGAAATCGTGCCTTTTTTATCACCAACCACTACAGTGACACGGAATTGAAAACGTCGGCCACCTTTTACCACTTTGGCAACACGGGCAATCTCGATCACGCGTTCTTCAAACTGATCCTGCGCCTCAAAATTTTGCTGTTCAGTATTTTCGTATTCTGCCATTTCTTTCTCCAGTTGAGCCTAAAACTGCAGGCCACCTTCACGCGCACCATCTGCAAGTGCCTTGATACGCCCAATATAGCGATAACCACCGCGATCAAAAACAACTGCCTGAATGCCTTTATCCTTGGCGCGTTCAGCAACGGTCTGACCCACCAGTTTGGCCTGTTCGGATTTTTTCAGACCCTTCATTTTTTCACGCAGATCGCGATCCACGGTCGAGGCGGATAAGAGAGTACGACCGGCTTGATCATCGATCACCTGCACGTAAATGGCAGACAAGCTTCGATAGACGTTCAAACGCGGACGTTCGGTTGTTCCCATTAAATTTTTGCGGACACGCACATGACGACGAGCGCGTGCCACAGAACGAGAATTTTTCGCCATAGCTTACTTGGCTCCTTTCCCAGCCTTACCGGCTTTGCGGCGGATCTTTTCACCAACATAACGAATTCCCTTACCATGATAGGGCTCGGGAGGTCTCACGCGACGGATTTCCGAGGCAGTTTGACCGACGACTTCACGATCATAACCAAGCACCTTGATCTGACGCGTTTTCTGATCTACTTCAAAAGAGATCCCGGTTGGTGGTTCCATTTTCACTGGATGTGAATAACCAACAAATAATGCCAGATCTTTTCCCTGCATTTCAGCACGGTAACCCACGCCTTCCACTGCAAGGACAACTTCAAACCCAGAGCTGACACCATGCACCATGTTCGCAATCACAGCTCGGGTTGTGCCATGCATCGCGCGTTCCTTCGGATTATCCGATCTGCGCGTGATGACCACTTCGCCATTTTGCAGCTCAATGCCGACCAGCGATGAAAATGTTCTTTTCAATTCGCCCTTCGGCCCTTTTACGTGGACATCCGAACCCTGTACATTGACCTGCACACCGCTCGGCACTACCACTGGTAAACGTCCAATGCGAGACACTTAGTACCTCCTGCCTTCTACCATACTTTACAAAGGATCTCGCCACCCACGCCCAATTGTCGGGCACGAGCACCGGTCATAACACCCTTGGGTGTCGAAATAATGGCAACCCCAATCCCTGACAGCACCCAGGGGATATCCTGTTTCTTTGTATAAATACGTCGTCCAGGTTTGCTCACGCGTTCGATACCGGTAATTACCGGACGACGCTCGCGCCGCTCACCTACATACTTGATTTTCAAGCGCAAAACCTTTTGTATTGCTTGTTCGCCATCAGCCACATCGAAGCCTTCGAGAAAGCCTTCATCCTTCATGATTTTAGCAATCTCAATTTTGAGCTTCGAACTTGGCATTGCAACGAGAGTATGACCTGCCATCACAGCATTACGGATGCGGGTCAGCATATCAGCAATTGGATCAATAATAGTCATGCCATCACCTCTACCCGCTTACCATGAAGACTTTACGACACCAGGGATTTTTCCCTGTAGTGCCATTTCACGAAAACAAATTCTGCATAATCCAAAACGGCGGATATAACCGCGCGGACGTCCACAGCGGACACAGCGATTACGCACCTGACTCGCATATTGCCGACGAGCTTCACGGTATTGCATAGCTTTCTTTGCCATAATTTATGCTTCCTTCTTGCTGAACGGCATACCAAGCAACTGCAACAGCGCACGTGCCTGGTCATCGTCTTTGGCAGTGGTCACAATTGTGACCTCCATGCCGCGCAACTTGTCAATTTTGTCATATTCGATCTCCGGGAAGATCAACTGGTCACGCAGACCAAGTGTATAGTTCCCACGTCCATCGAACGCATTTGGAGATACTCCGCGGAAATCACGCACACGCGGGAGGGCGGTGCTCAGCAGGCGATCCAGGAAAGCCCACATGCGGTCACCACGTAGAGTGACTTTGGTTCCAATCAAGCGACCTTCGCGCAGCTTGAAGTTCGCGATGCTCTTGCGCGCCTTGGTCATCACCGGCTTTTGGCCCGTTATGATGGTCAAATCTGACACTGCGGCTTCCATCGACTTCGGATTATCCATTGCTTCGCCCATACCAATGTTCACAACGACCTTGGTAACGCGCGGCACCTGCATAATGTTCGTAAGATCGAACGCTTTGCGCAGAGCAGGGACAATCTCATTGTTATATTTTTCTTGCATTCTGTTCATTGCTATGACTCCGCGACTAATCGATCAACGCCTGACAGTTCTTACACACACGACGAGCCCCGTCTTCATCGCGTTGAACAGCCACACGGGTTGGTTGACCACATTTTGGGCAAACCAGCATCACGTTTGAGATGTCGACCGCTCCTTCGAACTGGATTCGGCCGGGGTTAATATTGCGACCTGCTTGAGTCTGGACCTGTTTCTGATGCTTGGTGCGAATATTGACACCCTGCACAACAACGCGGCGGTTATCCAAAAGCACGTTAATCACCTCACCGCGCTTGCCTTTATCTTCCAGGCGGCCACTAATGACTTCGACGGTATCGCCTTTACGAATCTTAACTTTCATACCTAAATACTCCTCGACCTATAGCACTTCAGGGGCCAGTGAAACAATCTTCATAAAGCCTTTTTCACGAAGTTCTCTGGCAACCGGTCCAAAAATACGAGTGCCTCTAGGGTTGACTCCATCAGCATCCAGAATCACCGCGGCGTTGTCATCGAAGCGTATATGAGAGCCATCTTCACGACGCCATTCCTTCGAACAACGCACGATGACCGCCCGCACTTTTTCGCTCTTCTTTACGCCACCTTGCGGTGAGGCGGATTTTACGGAAGCAACAACG
>Ga0065707_10001100_pt1 | contig 21583 bp, 17 predicted proteins | sample SwiRhicommuniRL3_FD_59094 | JGI IMG/M metagenome (GOLD analysis project Ga0065707, IMG submission 59094) | Switchgrass rhizosphere bacterial communities from Rose Lake, Michigan, USA - RL3 v2 (version 2) | ecosystem: Host-associated > Plants > Roots > Rhizosphere > Soil | place: East Lansing...
AGCAAATCGGCGTCCGGTCGAACGTGGGTATCCGCGTCAAATATTTTAAAGCCGTTGCGTGCCATAAACTTATTCCTCTCAGCGATCCGAGCATTAGCTGCCATGACCCCTCGATGTCAAGATCCGGGCCTAACGGTGTCGCCGCAGAATTTAACCGGCCTTTCAAGAATTGAGTGCGGCGTTTCTTGGCATTTGTTGACTTCCCTCTATGAACATGATTTTTCTCTAGTTTCTAAGAAGATCCAGGAGGACCGATATGGCCAAGATGTTAATTGCCGGTGAACAAGTCGATTCTGAAAGCGGGCAAACAACCGAAGTTCGCAATCCCGCCACCGGCGAAGTTGTCGACAGTGTCCCAAAAGGAACGATCAGCGATATCCGTCGCGCCATCGATGCTGCCAAGGGCGCGCTCAAGAAATGGTCCGCCATGGCGCCGTCCAAACGCGGTGCAGTTTTGTTGGCTGCCGGCCACACGATTCTCCAGCAGGAGAAGGAATTGGCCACTTTGCTCACCAAAGAACAGGGCAAACCCATGCGCGAGTCGATCCTCGAGATTCGCCGCTTTGTGCACACACTGGATCACTACGGTGGCATGGCGAAAACCATGCGCACCAGCGCGGTTATGCTCGATACCGGCCGCCATGGGATCGTTTTACGCAAGCCTTTGGGTGTTTGCGGCTCCATCGTCCCGTGGAATTTTCCGGTTTCTCTGATGGGTAACAAGCTCGGTCCCGCGCTGCTCGCCGGCAACACGGTGATCGTCAAGCCCGCCGGCACGACGCCGCTGACGGACCTGCGCACCTGCGAGATCATCGACAAGGCCATTCAGGACGCCGGCGGACCCAAAGGTGTTTTGAATGTGGTCACCGGCCCCGGCAGCGTGGTCGGCGAAGAGCTGCTGGTCAATCCGACAGTAAGAAAAATAGGTTTCACCGGCGCCACCGACACGGGCCGACGAGTCATGCAGTCGGCCGCCAAAGATTTCAAGCATGTGACTTTGGAACTGGGCGGCAGCGATCCGATGATCGTCTGCGACGATGCCGATCTGGAGCGCGCGGTGAGCGCGGCTTCGGTCGGCCGGTTCTTCAACTGCGGCCAGGCCTGCCTGGCGGTCAAGCGTCTTTATCTCTTCGACAAGATCGCCGACGCATTCATGGAAAAACTCGTGGAAAAAGCCCAGAAGATCAGCGTCGGCAACGGCTTAAAGTCAGGCGTGCTGATGGGACCGCTGCATACCAAAGAGCAGCGCCAGGAAGTTGAAGAGCAGGTCGAGGATGCGGTCAAGCGCGGCGCCAAAGTCATCTTCGGCTCACAGCGGCCAAAAGGTGAAGACTTCGACAAGGGTTATTATTTACAGCCGACCCTGGTCGCCGATGTCGATCCCGCTTCGCGAATGATCCAGGAAGAAGTGTTTGGCCCGGCGTTGCCGATCGTGCGCGTGAAGAACTTGGATCAGGCGATCGAGCAGGCCAATAGCTCTATTTTCGGGCTTGGCTCATCGATCTGGACAAGGGACATCAATCGCGCCATGTACGGCGCGGAAAACATCGAAGCGGGCTACACCTGGGTCAACTCGGCGCAAATCATCTACGACGAACTGCCCTTCGGCGGCGTCAAGCAGAGCGGTCTCGGCAAGGAGCACGGCGACGAAGCGATCGAGCATTACACCGATTCCAAATCCGTCGTTATCGCGACCGAAACCCACTCGGAGATTATCGGAGGAGAATAACCGCGGATCGAAGATCGAGGACTGAGAATTGCGATCCTCGATCCTCTATCCTCGACCATCCAGCGGATTTCATGAACCTCAACCTGCCTGACATTTACAATGCCGCCACGACCTTCGTGGACGAAAACATCGCCCAAGGGCGCGGCAGCAAAGTCGCGATTTACTATCAAGACCAGAAAATCACCTACCAGGAGATTTTCGAAAACGTTAATCGAACCGGCAACGCGCTAAGAGATCTCGGCATCGAGATCGAAAATCGCGTGCTCGTAATACTGCCGGATTCTCCGGAGTTCGCGTATGCTTTTTTCGGCGCCATCAAGATCGGCGCCGTCGCCGTGCCGACCAATCCCTGGATGTTCGCCAAGGATTACGAATATCTGATTAACGACAGCCGGGCGCGCGCCATCGTCGTGCACGAATCGGTTTTGCCGGAAATCGAAAAGATCTGGGATCGCACGCCGTTCTTAAAACACATTATCGTCGTCGCCGGCGCGGCTAAAGGTAGAGCGCTTTCCTATGAAAGCCTGATCGCTAAGGCTTCCGCCAAGCTGGACGCCGAAAAAACCACGCGAGATGATGTCTGTTTTTGGGGTTATACCTCGGGCAGCACCGGCAGTCCGAAGGGCGCAGTGCACCTGCAGCACGACATGATCACGATCAGCGATCTGTTCGTCGAGCCGGTGTTGGGCATGACCGAGAACGACCTCTGCTTCTCCGCATCAAAAATGTTTTTTTCTTACGGTTTGGGAAATTCACTCTATTTTCCGTTCCGCTTCGGCGCATCCACCGTGCTCTGGCCGGAAAAACCCGATCCGGAAAAAATCCTCCAGGTGATTGAAAAATACCGGCCGAGCTTTTTCTTTTCCGTTCCGACGCTTTTCGCGCGCTTTCTGCGGATCGAGAAAAAATACGATTTAAGCTCGCTGCGCATCTGCCTGTCTTCCGGCGAGCCCCTTCCTCCGGCGATCTTTCATCAATGGAAAGACCGCACGGGTCTGGAGTTATTGGATGTGGTCGGATCCACCGAGGCCACGCACGATTTTCTCGCCAACCGCCCCGGGCGCGCCAAGGCCGGCAGCAGCGGCGAGGTCACACCCGCCTTCGAGGCCAAGATCGTCGACGACGATGGTCGCCAAGTTCCCGTCGGCGAGGTTGGTAACCTTATGGTCAAGGGCGACGCCAATTCCCCTTACTACTGGAACAAGCATGAGCAGACCAAGCGCATGATGCAGGGCGAGTGGCTCAAGACCGGCGACACTTATTATAGCGACGCCGAAGGCTTTTATTGGTACTGCGGGCGCTCCGACGACATGATGAAGGTTGGCGGCCTGTGGGTCTCCCCGATCGAGATCGAAAATACGTTGATGGAACACCCTGCGGTGCTTGAGTCGGGCGTCATTGGCGATACCGATGCCGATGGGCTGCTCAAACCCAAGGCGTTTGTCTTGCTGAAAAGCGAATTCAAACCGAGCCCCGAGCTGCAAATCGAACTGCAAAACCACGTGAAGAGCAAGCTGGCGCCGTACAAGTATCCCCGTTGGGTGGAATTCGTCGACGACCTGCCGAAGACCGTTACGGGTAAAATTCAACGCTTTCGTTTGCGCAACAGAAACTGACCGTCGAGCGCCGGGACTGACCTCGATCTTGTCGGTCCTGCCGCATCAACCTCTTTTGCCGTTAAGGAGAAAACATGGCTGCGAACATTAAAGAGCTGAAGGAAAACCTGGCGTACTCCTGCAACATCCTCGCGAACGAGGGCCATTGGGACAATATCCTCGGCCATGTTTCGGTGCGCATACCCGGGCAGAACCGCATCCTCATGAAGCCGCACAGCTTCGGCTTCGAGGAAATCCGCCCGCAGCATATCATCGTGGTCGATATCGGCAGCGGTAAGAAGGTCGAAGGCAAGCATGAGCGCCACTCCGAGGTCTTTATCCACACCGAAATTATGAAAGCGCGGCCCGACGTCAACTGCGTGGTTCATTCACATCCGCCCTACGCCACCGCTTTCGGCGCCCTCGGCCAGAAGCTTCGCCCGATCAGCCACGAAGGCAATATCTTTTACGAGGGACTGCCGACCTTCGACTACACCACCGCTTTAATTCGCACTCCGGAATTGGGCGTCGAAGTCGCCAAAAGCCTGGGCAAATGCCGCGGCTTGCTGATGAAAAACCACGGCTCCACCGTGGTCGGAGAATCCATCGAAGTCGCGACACTCTATGCTGTCTTCCTCGAAAAAGCCGCGCGCATTCAGCTGATGGCAACCGCTTCGGGCGACCCGTCGTGGACCAGCGACGAGGAAGCCGCCGTCAAGTACGAGCAGATCTACACGCCGCACCGCCTGGAATCCATGTGGGAGTACTTCGTCCGCCGCGCCAAGAAGTTTCGCAAATCAAGTTGATAAGGGAACTTCGAGCCGGCAGAAGTCACAGACTTTGCACCAAATTCTGTCAATCGATCTCGCTGGTTAGCGAAGGTGTCGGACGACAAACCCAATGATCGTGGGGTGAGGCGATCCGAGCCTATATCACCTGGCTACTATCTTGAATAATGCCAGGTGTTAGGGGACAGGCAGATCGACTTTATGGAGCTGAACCTGGGTGTAGCGAAGCAATTCCTCGAGGGTGTGGAGTTTATAGGGCTTTAGGTAATGGATGTCTTTGATTCCCGTGTTGACGAGCACTTTCAGACAGTGAATGCACGGCGTATGGGTGATGTAGATCGCGCCGTCTTTGATGCTCGCGCCATTTTTTGCCGCCTGCGCGATGGCGTTCATTTCCGCGTGAATGGTGCGAAAACAATTCTGCTCCGTGTCGCCGTTGGGGGTCTTGGATTCGTAGATGAGACAGCCGGCGTCGGTGCAGTGCGGCATGCCGGCCGGGGCGCCGTTGTAACCGGTGGCAAGAATGTTTTTATCGCGAACAATGACCGCGCCGACCTTGGCTCTGCTGCAAGTCGACCGCTCCGCCACCTGTTGGGTGATGGTCATGAAATATTGATCCCAAGTCAACCGTTCGCTCATTGGACTCCTCCGACAACTAAGTAAGACCGATAACCCTTACCGTATCACCGATCATCGCGCCGCTGCGCTTTTGCGCGCTGCCCCGGTTCACGGCGATTTCCAACAGCCCCCAACTGTTGATTACAGCGACCAGGTCGCCGGCTCCGGCTGCGGCATAGTTCGGCGCGACGCCGGCGATGCGAATCTTGCCCAGGACGATCTCAAAGCATTTGCCTGGTCGCCCTGTCAAATCATGCTCCTCGATATTTGTAAACAGATTACCGAAATTGTCGCTATAGATGATTTCACCGGTGATCTCGTTGCCCTGGCAAATTACTTCGGGAATGGCCAACCGGATAAAATTTTCTACTCTCTCGCCGAAAGCATCCAGAGGCACTCCGAGAGAAAGGTGGGCGCTTGCGGGAGCGAAAATATCCCGGCCGTGAAACGTCACGCTGGTCGGCCGCAAATGATAGGCAGGATTGGAAAGCTGCACGATCTGCGCTGGCGTTTCATCGCCGACGGCCAAACTCAATAATCCATTATCTGGTCCGATAAAGAAACTGCCGTCGCATTCAATCAAAAGCGGCCGCCGCGGGCTGCCGACTCCGGGATCGACGACGGCGACGTGAATAGTACCGTGCGGGAAGTATCTGATCGAATAGCGCAGCGTCAGTGCGCAGGCCATGATATCCTGAGCCGGAATCCCATGCGTCAGATCGACCACCTCGACCGCAGGATTAATACCGGCAATTACACCTTTCATAATGCCGACGTAAGGATCCTGCAGCCCGAAATCGGTGGTTAACGTAATCAACATAAGCCGTGTGCGAATCTACCGCCAATCTAGGCAAAAAATCTGCAGACCGCAAAGCCGGCTAGGCGACGGATCGCGATGGGAGTTTGGATGGGGTCTCTGGCAAGGGAGAGCGGAACGAGCGGCACAGAGCGTTCAAAGTTCTTCCAACACCGCCGCAAAGAGGAGCGGTACCATGATCTCCATATGACCCGTGAGGTGATAGCCCTTGCCACTGCCCATGGTCGGCCGATTGACGACATTGGTCAACGGCCGGTAGTGCTGGAGAAAATCAAGATTCACAGTCGTCAGGTTTTGCACTGAATTGCCCAAGTTTCGCGCCAGGCTCACCGCCTTGAGAAAAACCTCGGGCAGCACAACTGCGGAGCCGAAATTCAAGTATACGCCACCTCCAAGTGTCGCGACCACCGAAGTAAGAGTTCGAAAATCTCTGAGACTACAATCCCCGAGCGCCCGTCCGTCGGCCTTTGGGTGCATGTGAATGATGTCGGTGCCGATGGCAATGTGGCAGGTGACCGGAATACCCAATTGAGCGGCGCTTGCCAGGATACTTAGTTTTCGATGCGGCAGGCGGCTTTTATTGATTGCCGCGCCGACGGCTGCGCCGACGCCCAGCTGATTTTTTGCTCCCGCGCTGATTGCTTCATTGATGAATGCGCCGGTCTCCTCACCCATGCCGAAGCTCCCGTCTCTTAAAGACGCAGCGACATCCTCCGAGGTTTCGCCCATGTAGGCGAGCTCGAAGTCGTGGATAACTCCGGCGCCGTTGAGTGCCACCGCGTGAATGATGCCGCGCTCCATGAAATCGATAATCACCGGGCTCAGACCCACCTTGATCGGATGGGCGCCCATGCCAAGGAGCACCGTTTTGCCATTCCTTTTGCTTTCGGCGATCCTGCGCGCGATCGCTTTTAGATTTTGCGCCGCGAGTATATCGGGAAGACCGCGCAGGAATGCGCGCAGGGTGGCGCCCTTCTTCATTCTCTTGCCCAGCAGAGAGGTTTTGACCTTGCTGAATCGTTTGGCGACGGGGTAGGTTCGGACTTTGGAAAAATCGAGCGGCTTAAAGATTTTTTTTGCCATGCGCGGGATTGGTTAGTTTCCGGGGAAGAGTTGCGCGTCGATCAGCTCGCAAATGACATGGCCGATGAGAATGTGGCTCTCCTGAATGCGCGCGGTGTTGGTGGTCTCCGAAACACAAAGCACATGGTCGACTAGATCCGTGAGCTTTCCGCCTTTCCCGCCGGTCAAGCCGATGGTTGTAATCTTTAGCTCCCGGCAGATTTGCAGCGCCCGGAGCACATTTGTCGCGTTGCCGCTCGTTGAAATAGCCAGAGCGACATCGCCCGCCTTGCCTAAGGCGCGCACCTGCTTGGCAAAAACCTCGGCATAGTCGTAATCGTTGGCGATGCTCGTCAGCGCCGACGAGTCCGTGGTCAAGGCGATGGCGGGGAGCGGCGGTCGCTCCATGCGGAAGCGATTGACGAATTCAGCCGCGATATGCTGGGCATCGGCCGCGCTGCCGCCGTTACCGAAGAGCAGGAGTTTGTTGCCGTTACCGAAGGCGGTGACAATGGCATCGACGGCTTGGACAACGACATCGATACTGTCCCGCAGGAAAGCCTGTTTGGCGCGGATGCTCTCGTCAAACGCGCGCGTGATCGCTTCTTTCATGAGTTAAACCGGCGCTAATGGAGAAAACTTTTAGCACATGCCCGGGAGAGCGTAAAGCTGAGCTTGCTAAAAGTCCGGGATCGCACCCGGGCGCACAGCGACGATTGTAATCTTTAAAAGTAGCGTGGCTAGACGCTGGTTTTAACCGCCGGAGAGTGGCCCTTCAATGCGTTCTCCGCGACTTGGGCAAGGATCTGGTCGTGGTCGTGGTCGAGCGAGAAGACGCGGAACTGAACGACCTTGGAAGGGATGTATTCAAACAGCTCCGCCAGGGTTTCCTTGGTAATCTCGCCGCTGGACGGATCGAAGATGTGAATTTGTTTTTTGCCCATCGAAAACGGATTCTCGGGGCGCGGATCTTGAGTCGCCATGTCGACGCGGAAAATCATGTCGCGCGACGCGGCGGGAAGCGCCGAACGAATGCGTTTTTCCCAGTCCGTATCCTGAATCAGCGCCACGCCGTAGCGTAGCTCGTTCAGCGACAGCGTGCGATCATAGGCCATCTTCCATTTGACCTCCCGATGCAGCACCGATTCCCACTCTTTGCCCAGCGCTTCGAGCTCGCCTTTTTGGCGTCGCCAGCGCGACACTTCTTCCAGCAACGACCAATCCGTCAGGTATAGGTAGTCGTCCATGTGCTCAAGCGGATTGCCCGGAAACAAAACTTTCATGGTTTCGGGGAAGATCTCACGCAAATGTAAATCGATGGCGCGCGTCGTCCGGTGGTAGTAGACATTGGTGTAAAGATACAGGCGCGCATTGAGAAACGTCGTGAGCGCTCCGTTTCCGGCCTTGTGTACGGTGAGACCTTTGGGAGTAAAAAAGGTGTAGTGAATCAACCGTTCCCGATCGATGGGTCCCGGATGGACGCCGCACATGTAGGAGTCGCGCGACACATAATCGAGATTGTCGAAGGTGAAAATTCCACCGGTTAGCGGTTGCAGGAAACGGACCCACTTGGCCTTGCGCTGGTCCTCCTTGCCGTTCTTTTTGATGGGAAACGCGACATCTTCGGGCCGGAGTTCTTCGCCGGGCGCAAACGGACCACTCGGGCTGCGACGCAGTTGGCGGATAAGGTCGCCCAGATGCTTCTGTATGATCGTCTGACCGAGATCTTCATGGGTGAGATCGTAGTTGATCAAAAAATTATCATCGAAAAAATGACCGAAGGGGCCNTGGCCGATGTCATGCAAAAGACCCGTGACACGCATGTATTCCTCGATNAACGGGCCCGAGGGGCACTCATCGCCGAGCACTTTACGCAGGGACGGGTATAAATGCTTGGCAAATTCGCCGGCAAGATGCATGGCGCCGAGCGAGTGTTGGAAGCGGCTGTGCTCGGCGGAAGGATAGACCCAGCGCGCGCTTTGCAGTTGATAAATATAACGGAGCCGCTGCACCCAGGGAGAGTCGATCAGAGCCTTTTCGGTGATTTCGGCCTTCTGCTCGGGCACAGTAAACTGAATATAGCGATGAATCGGATCGGCGATCAGCGCCGTCCCTTCATATTCATTTTCGGTCGATTGGCCCATGTTTGTATCGGGGATTTTGCGCCAATTGGATCCATTCCGCGCGTTTCAGAGTTCGAAAATCAAATGCGCCGTCCATTGATTGCCGGTTTTGTCCATGCGGCTTTTGTGAAACGCCACTGCGGCGATTTCCTGCTGGACCTCATGGCGGTCAGGATCGATTTTTTCGCCCACGACTTCGGCTTTCACCACAGTATCCTTTACTTCGCGGATAAGAAATTCTCTCAACAAGTAGCCGCTTCCCTGATAAAGATAAAGTAACTCGCGCACCCAATTGACCATTAAGTCATCGCGGTCCGTCCCTTCCACCTCCAGAGGCAACCGTTCCTTGGGTTCTATTTTTTCCATGTCCGCCACCATGACGTCGAACAGAGCCACGGCGGAGTTCGCGAACAGATCGGCTTGAGAATCCCCCGTAACTCTCACGGCGAGCTCGGACTGGTGTTTGGTTAATCGGTATTTTTTCGGCTTCTCCATGTTCGATGGACCTTCAAAAACACAGACTCTTCTAATCGCCCTTGGTTCTAAATGAGTTCACGGTGAGTGCAATCATCGTCCAAGCCTTGACGTATTCCCCGAGCGTGTGGCCATTGGATGGCTTCTGCAGGTAACAATCTGATTAAATTACAATTCCGGGTCTGGAACATTAAGCTTATACCCGGTTTATAAGGCTCGCCGCAAACCCCGCGCCAAAGCCGTTATCAATATTGACAACCGTCACGCCGGCAGCGCAGGAATTGAGCATTCCGAGCAGAGCGGCGAGACCATGAAAGCTGGCGCCATAGCCAATACTGGTCGGCACCGCGATCACGGGTTTGCCGACCAATCCGCCAACGACACTCGGCAACGCTCCTTCCATTCCGGCAACGACAATGAGCACCGATGCGGCGTCGAGTCTGGACCGGTTTTCCAGGAGCCGATGAATACCAGCCACGCCGACATCGAACAAGCGTTCGACCCTGTTGCCCATGATGGTCGCGGTAACCGCGGCCTCTTCAGCAACGGGAATGTCCGACGTACCGGCGCAAACGACCAAAACGGCGCCTTTGCCAACAATCTTAATTGGTTTAGCGGACCAACTGGCCGCCCGGGCTAACCCGTGAAACGTGAGTCCCGTGCGCAGCCGGCGCAGATGCGCCATTTTTTGGGCGTCGACGCGTGTCAGTAAGATGCTGGATTTGCGCCTGCGCATCGCCCGGACAATCGCCGCGATTTCGCGGACGTCTTTACCTTGACCCAAGATCACTTCTGGAAAGCCCTGGCGGAGAGCTCGGTGATGGTCGATTTTCGCAAAGCCGAGATCCTCAAAGGGTAAATGACGTAGGCGCGCCAGCGCTTGGGCCACGTCTACCCGCTTGTTGCGAACTTGCTCAAGCAATTCTACCAGACGTTCGGAGTCCATCGAATACTAATCGGGCTGACGATGATACGAGGGAGGAATTCTACCCGGTGTTTTGGCGAAGCGCTACTCATTTTTGAAGTGATCGTGGCCGCCCAAGGCGCCGCTTGCAATGCCTTTACCCGTTTGGTCGAGGACCATCACTCCCTGCCCAGCAACGCAAATGCCGATGCGCGAGATCGGCACGCGGGAGGTTTCCGAGAGTTCCTGAATACGGCCGCGATGCGATCGTCGGGCGCAAAACAACAGCTCATAGTCTTCACCACCCATCAAAGCGTGACGAGTTCCCTCTTTGCCGGCAAGAGCGCGATACTCCGCCGATAGGGGCAGCCGCTCATTGTAAATAACTGCGCCGGTGGCGCTGGCTCGACAGATATGTCGCAAATCTTGCACGAGGCCATCGCTAACGTCGATCATGGCTGTGGCCAACCGTTCTCGCGCAAGTAGCGCGCCGGTAGCGAGTCTGGGCACGGGCCGGCGGTGACGCGCGAGCAATTTCGCCGCGGCTCTTTTCCTGAGTCCAGCTCCGCCGCGTCGTAGCAATTTTAAACCGAGGGCCGAATCGCCCAGTGTTCCAGTGACATAAATATCGTTTCCGATCGAAGCGCCGCTTCGACGGAGTGGACGGCTTGGCGGATGAGCGATTACGCACACAGAAATGATCAGAGACTTTGCGGTGTTCGTGTCGCCGCCGACGACTGATACGCCGTTTGGCCGCGCCAGCGCATTGACGCCGCGATAAAGTTCTTCAACATCTTTGCTGTCCAGATTAGCCGGAATCCCGAGAGAGAGGATAGCGTACGCCGGCATACCGCCCATGGCCGCGATATCGCTCAAGTTAACCGCCAGCGATTTAAAACCAAGATCGAAGAGCGAGGTCCACTTAAGATCAAAGTGCACGCCTTCGATCAACAAGTCCGCCGTTACAAGCGACGATCCCGAGGGATTCTCCACCCACGCCGCGTCATCGCCAATGCCGAGCCGAACGCCGCGACCGACGGGTTGTTTCCGCCTGATCCTTTCAATCAGACCGAACTCTCCGAGGCGGCTGAGCTTCATGGGTGGCGAATGAGGAGTTTTATAGTTGGGCGGAGGCTTGCGATGAAGTTGCAAAGAGAACGCCGCCGCAAGGGCATGATTGTGGCCTACGGCCGAAGCGGAATCGACCGATCGCGATGATTTTTACGCAGCGGCCGGCCGCTCTTGGCGGAAGTGCGCAGTTTTACACCAACGCCACGGCGCTTGGACTTCTCCGATTCGATGCGCGCAGAGGCCCTGCGGTCGATCAACGCGACGTTGAGCACATCGGACATGTTTTTCGCAACCACCCACTTGAGCTTTCGGCGCAGCGGCTTGGGAATTTCGTCCAGGTCTTTTTCATTGCGATCCGGGATGATAATCGTCTTGATCCCGGCGCGAAACGCCGCCAAAGATTTTTCTTTAAGCCCGCCAATGGGCAGCACTCGGCCGCGCAGTGTGATTTCTCCGGTCATCGCCACATCGCGGCTGACCGCTCGTCGCGTTAGCGCGGAAATAAGCGCCGTCGCCATAGTAATGCCGGCAGAGGGTCCATCTTTCGGAATCGCGCCGGCTGGCACGTGAATGTGGATATCGAGCTTTTGATAAAAGTCTGCTTCAATTCCGAGGGTCTTGGCGTGCGCCCGGGCATAACTCACGGCGGCCTGCGCCGATTCTTTCATCACTTCGCCGAGCTGCCCGGTAAGGGTTAGGTTGCCCCGCCCGCGCGACAGAGACGCTTCCACGTAGAGGATCTCCCCGCCCGTGCTTGTCCATGCGAGCCCGGTCGCCACACCGATTTCGTGGTCCTCTTGCTCGGCTTCGGGTAAAAACTTCGGCGCGCCTAAAAATGAATGGACATTTGCACGCGTCACGTGCGTGAGTTCGTCCTTCCCCTCGGCGACTTTGCGAGCAATTTTCCGACAGACCGAAGCGAATTCGCGCTCGAGGTTCCTGAGCCCCGCCTCTTTTGTATATTCGCCGATAATGCGTAACACGGCGTCGTCGGAGAATTCCAGCTGTCTGTCGGAAATGCCATTGTCGTTGAGTTGGCGCGGGATCAAATACTTTCGGGCGATCGCCAATTTTTCCTCATTGGTGTAACCGGAAAGCTGAATAACCTCCATCCGGTCGGCCAGCGCAGGAGGAACGGGATCGAGCAGATTCGCCGTGCAAATAAAAAGGACGTTGGAAAGATCGAACGGCAGATTCAAGTAATGATCGCTGAAAGCGTGATTCTGCTCGGGGTCCAACACTTCCAATAGCGCCGCCGACGGATCACCGCGAAAATCAGCCCCTACTTTGTCAATCTCATCGAGCATGAAAACCGGGTTATTTGAATCCGCTTGCTTGATGCCCTGAATGACCCGCCCCGGAAGCGCTCCGACGTAGGTGCGACGGTGGCCGCGAATTTCGGCTTCATCGCGCACTCCGCCCAGCGACACCCGGACAAAATTTCGCCCGAGCGAACGCGCAATGGATCTTCCCAGCGATGTTTTGCCGACGCCCGGAGGACCGACAAAGCAAAGGATCGGCCCTTTGATTTTTCGGCGCAATTTATTTACGGCCAAATATTCTAGAATTCGTTCCTTAATTTTTTCCAGGTTGTAATGATCCTCGTCGAGAACTTCCTTGGCCTTTTTGATGTTCAAGTTATCTTTGGTGCGCTTGCTCCACGGCAGCTCGACGAGCCAGTCGAGATAGGTACGCACGAGCGAGGCTTCGGAGGACTCGGGATGCATCTGTTCAAGCCGGCGCAACTGTTTCTCCGCTTCGGGTTTGACCTCGGCCGGCATCTTGGCCTTCTCGATCTGCTTTTTGAGCTCGCTAATTTCCTCCGCGCGTTCGTCGCCTTCACCGAGTTCCTGCTGGATTTGTTTCAGCTGCTCGCGCAGGTAGTAATCGCGCTGAGTTTTGCTCATCTCCTCCTTGGCCTGGCTCTGGATACGCGCCTGCATCGCCGAGAGCTCCAGTTCGCGAGTGAGGAGTTCGTTGACTTTTTTCAGCCGTTCGATGGGATCGAAGACTTCGAGGATTGCCTGGCTCTCGTCGATTTTGAGCCGGAGGTTCGACGCAACCAAATCTGCAAGGACGCCGGGGTCGCTGATGTTGTCGGTTACCATGACGATCTCGGGCGGCAGGTTTTTGAGATTCAAAATCTGTTCGATCTTTTCCTTGGCCGTGCGCATCAGGGCCTCGACTTCGATCGGCACTTCGGCCAGCGTCGGCTCGATGACTTTGCGTATTTTCACTTCGAAGAACGGCCGCTCGCGTAGATAGCTGTCGACCTCACCCTTGGCCAAACCTTGAACGAGAATCTTCACGCGGCCGTCAGCCAGCTTGAGCATGCGCATGATCGACGCGATGGTGCCGACCTTGTGTATGTCGGCGGGCACGGGACTTTCCTCCGCAGAGTTGATCTGGGAGACGAGAAAAATCAGCCGGTCGCGCGCCAGCGCCTCTTCGACGGCGCGGATGGATACGTCCCGGCCAACAAATAACGGCAGCATCATGTAAGGATAAATGACGATGTCGCGGATCGGCAGGAGCGGCAAAACTTCTGGAATCTCGACCTGCGAGGTTTTGCTGTCTGGAGTTTCGGTTTCACTCATTGGGTCAACTTACTCAGGCCGGTAACCCAGGTCAACCACAATCGAGTGCCTGGGCGGGTTTTTTTGAACGGGCGAAGGGAGGCACATTTCCGAGGTTTTCTATTGACGACGGCTTCTTAACCAAAGAGTTCCTTCATCTTGTCGAAGAATCCTTTGGCGAGCGGATTGATTTCTTCGCCGGTGACGGCTGCGAACTCCTTGAGAAGCTCCTTTTGTTTGGCTGTCAGGCGAGTAGGAGTTTCGACGGTAACTCGCACATGCTGGTCGCCCTGATGGATTCCGTGGACGTCCTTGATTCCTTTGCCCTTCATGCGAAAAACTTTGCCGGACTGAGTGCCGGCGGGGATTTTCATCTTGACCTTTCCGTCCAGCGTCGGAACCTCGATCTCGGCGCCAAGCGCCGCCTGTACGAAACTGATCGGCACATCGCAGACGATTTCGAGATTGTCGCGCATGAAAATAGGATGAGACTCGACTTGAACAACCACGTAGAGATCACCCGGCGATCCTCCCGCCGCACCCGCTTCGCCTTCGCCGCGGAGTTTTAAACGGGATCCATTATCAACACCGGCGGGAATCTTTACGCTGAGCGTATGCATATTGCGAATGCGCCCGGCGCCGCTGCAATTTGGGCACGGCTCTTTGATGATCGTACCTTGCCCCTGGCACTGATTGCAGGTTCGAGAAACACTGAAGAAACCTTGCTGAAAGCTTACCTGGCCACGGCCGCGACAGGTAGGGCATGTCTGCGGCGTCGTGCCGGGTTTGGCGCCGTTGCCGCGGCAGGTCTCACAGGTGCCCTGCCGTGGTATTTTTATCTTTTTCTCGACGCCGGCTACGGCCTCTTCGAACTTTAACGTGAGATTGTAGCGTAGATCCTGGCCGCGTCCGCGCCGCCGATTTCCGCCTCCGCCAAAAAACTCGCCAAAAATATCGCTAAAAACATCCTCGAAGCCGCCGGAAAAATCGAATCCGCCGCCAGGCCCTCCATCGCCGAAAGCGGCGTGACCGAATTGATCGTACTGCGAACGCTTTTGCGCATCGGAAAGCACCGAATAAGCTTCGGAAACTTCCTTGAATTTCTCCTCGGCTTGCTTATCTCCGGGATTGCGGTCCGGGTGAAATTGCAGCGCCAACTTGCGATACGCTTTTTTGATTTCGTCTTCGCTTGCGCCGCGGTCAACGCTAAGGAGTTCGTAATAGTCTTTTTTGGTGGCCAAGCCGATCCCTCAAGAACAAAATTTTAATGCCTCGAACAAAAAAAGCCCCTCTCCTCAAGCCTGGGAGGGGGGCTCTGATTTCAGATAACTTTGAGTTCACCACACTGCCGCGCTATTCCTTTACCTCCGTAAAATCGGCGTCGACAACATCATCCTTCTTTTTGCCGCCGTCAGCGCTGCCGGCTTTCGTGCCGTCGTCACCATCCTTTTTTTCCGCGGCCTGTTGTTGCTGCGAGGCTTTGGCATACATCGCTTCAGCCAGTTTATGCGACGACTGACTCAATTCCTCCGCCGCCTTGCGCATGGCTTCAGCGTCCTGCCCATCCAAGCTTTCTTTGGCTTTCTTCAGGGCGGCCTCGATATTGTCTTTGACGCTGCCTTCGACATCGGCACCGTGTTCCTTCAGCGATTTCTCAGTCTGATAAATCAGAGTGTCGAGTTGGTTACGTGCTTCAACGGTCTCTTTACGCTTGTGATCTTCGTCGGCGTGCGCCTCGGCCTCGCGCACCATCTTTTTGATCTCCTCTTCATTGAGGCCGCTCGAAGCCGTAATTTTAATCGATTGCTCCTTGCCCGTGCCAAGATCTTTGGCCGCGACATGAACAATGCCGTTGGCGTCGATGTCAAAGGTCACCTCGATTTGCGGCATGCCGCGTGGCGCCATCGGAATGCCGACGAGATCGAATTGACCGAGCAACTTATTATCGGCCGCCATCTCCCGCTCGCCTTGAAATACCCGTATTGAAACAGCCGACTGATTGTCCTGCGCCGTGGAGAAGACCTGACTTTTTTTCGTCGGAATGGTTGTATTGCGCTCAATCAGCTTGGTAAAAACTCCGCCAAGCGTCTCGATTCCAAGCGACAGCGGTGTCACGTCCAACAGTAAAACGTCTTTGACTTCTCCGGTGAGCACCGCGCCCTGGATCGCCGCGCCAACAGCAACCACTTCGTCCGGATTGACGCCCTTGTGCGGGTCCTTGCCGAAAATTTTCTTGACACGTTCCTGCACCGCCGGCATGCGCGTCATGCCGCCGACCAGAATGACTTCGTGAATGTCGCTCGCGNTCAGACCCGCGTCTTTCATCGCTTGACGGCACGGNACTTCCAGTCGGTCGATCAAATCCGCNCACAGTGCCTCGAGCTTCGACCGNGTCAATTTCATATTGAGATGCTTCGGCCCTTGCTGGTCCGCNGTAATAAACGGCAAATTGATGTCGGTTTCCATCGACGAAGAAAGCTCGCATTTGGCTTTCTCGGCCGCTTCTTTCAGACGCTGCAGCGCCATGCGGTCTTTGCGCAGATCGATACCCTGGTCTTTTTTAAACTCATCCGCGAGGTAATCGATGATTCTCTGATCGAAGTCTTCGCCGCCGAGGAAGGTATCCCCATTAGTCGCTTTGACTTCGAAGACGCCGTCACCGAGTTCCAGAACCGAGATATCGAACGTGCCCCCGCCGAGATCGAACACGGCGATTTTTTCATCCTTCTTTTTGTCCAAACCGTAAGCCAACGATGCTGCCGTCGGCTCGTTGATAATCCGCAAAACATTCAATCCGGCGATGCGCCCGGCGTCTTTGGTCGCCTGGCGCTGACTGTCATTGAAGTATGCCGGAACCGTTATCACGGCTTCGGTGACTTTCTCACCAAGATAGTCCTCGGCCGACTGTTTCATTTTTTGCAGAATAAAAGCCGAGATTTCCGATGGGCTGTAATGCTTGCCGCGAATTTCCACCCAGGCGTCGCCGTTGTCGGCCTTCACAATCTTATAAGGAAGGAGGCTCGCTGCTTTTTGCACCATTGGATCATCAACTCGGCGGCCAATGAGGCGCTTCACGGCAGAAATCGTATTCTCGGGATTTGTAATTGCTTGGCGCCGCGCGATTTGTCCAACCAAACGCTCACCGCCTTCGGTAAAAGCAACAACCGACGGAGTCGTGCGGCTACCCTCGGCGTTGGCCAGAACATTGGGATCGCCACTCTCCATAATTGCCACGCAAGAGTTGGTCGTCCCTAGATCTATTCCAATCACTTTTGCCATTTCAAAGACTCCTCAAAATCAAATTATTCGGTAATCGTTATTACCAACGACGGTTATTTAATCATCGCTAGGGTCGTTTTCAACCTTGCTGTCTTCGTTTTTTTTCTCTCGCGTTTTTGATGGCTTAGCTACACTAACCCGGGCGGGTCGCAGGAGCCGGTCACGCAGTGCGTAGCCCTTGTGAAGCTCTTCCACAACGCAATTTGGTTCGTGGGAGTCACTTTCTACCTGCGCCATTGCTTCGTGCTTGGAAGGATCGAAGGGCTGTCCGACCGCGGAGATCTGGGTCACACCATGTTTAGCCAACACGTCCAGAAGCCCCTTCAAAACCATTTCGACTCCTTCAACGAGGGGCTTTCCATTACCTCCGCCCGCTGCGTGCGCGACCGCGCGTTCAAGATTGTCAACGACATCCAGCAGGTCCTTGATCAACGCTTCGTTGGCAAAGCGGGAAATGTCTTCGCGCTCGCGCGCGCTTCGCTTTTTGAAGTTCTCAAGATCTGCGACTTGTCTTAGGAACCGATCGTAGTTGGTTTTTGCTTCCAACTCCTTAGCGGCTAGCGCCTGTCGTAGATTTTCAATCTCGGCGCTTGTCGATGGCACATTTTCAGCCGAGATCTCGGTCACGGGTTCGTCGACCTTGAGGTCGTCTTGGTTATCTTTCGATTCCTCAGTCATAACTTAAACGGTTCTCCTCCGACTGTGGTTCGAAAAAAGCTAATCATGAAGTCTTTCCGTGTCAAGGCAATATCTTTCAAAATCTCTTGTTTTTTAAGTAGTTGTCCCGTTTCTGAAAAAATGCTACGGTGCCCTTAATAACGGCTTTTTTGCATTGCGCTTCCCATGCGTGTTCAACTCACCACTCCAGCCATAGTATTGCGTGCGCGACCTTTTGGAGAATCCGACAAAATCGTTTCGTTTTTTACACAGCATCACGGAAAATTGACGGGTATCGCCAAGGGAGCACTGCGCTCAAGAAAGCGGTTCGTGAACTCGCTAGAGATTTTTTCTTTGGTAAATCTTTCCTTTCAAGAGCGTTCCCATAGCCATTTGGCATTTATCCTTTCGGCCGACCTTGTCCGCGGCCCGCGTGTCTTGATCACCGATTTAGAGCGCATCGCCCACGCCTCCTATTTAGTGGAGATCACCGACGGATTAGCCGCGGAACGAGAGGAAAACCCCGTGCTCTTTGAGCATTTGAAAGACGGTCTCGCGCATTTGGAAGAGCGCGGCACGTCGCTTCGTTTTCTGACCTATTTTGAGCTCAAGCTATTGCGGTTAGCGGGATATCAGCCAGTTTTAGATATTTGCAGGAAATGTCGGACAAAGTGCCCGGACGGTGCAGTTGCCAAGTGGCATTTTAGTCCACTTGATGGAGGCATCCTTTGTGATTTTTGTTCACGTTCGTGTCGGGAAGTCTTGCCGCTCGGCCGGAGCGCCGTTGAAGTTCTTGCCGCGCTTCAGGCCGAGAATAATTATTTGCCCGAGCGATTGTCCCTACCGGCGTCTGTAGTTGCGGAAATTCGCTCGGTCGTACTGCGGTTCATTCAGTTTCAAATGGATCGCGAAATAAAATCAGCACCCTTTCTCCATCAGTTCTCTTCGGTGTAGCATTGCGGAGAATTCTTTCGTTCCGAAAAGGCTGCGAAAGATTCGCTATCTCGACCAAGGAAAAACAACAACATGCCGGAGAAAAAAAAGTTTATTTATTCCTTTGGAAACGGTAAGGCTGACGGTCGTGCTGGGATGCGTGAGCTTCTCGGCGGCAAAGGAGCGGGCCTGCATGAGATGACCCGTATCGGCATTCCCGTCCCGCCCGGGTTCACGATGACCACGGAAGTATGTCGATATTTCTACGATCACGATCACCGCTATCCTAAAGATCTCCAGACGCAGCTCTCCATGGGCTTGGCGCGCATGGAAAAGATTCTTGGCCGGCGCTTCGGCGATGCCGATAATCCGCTTCTCGTTTCGGTTCGCTCCGGGGCGCGTGAGTCCATGCCGGGGATGATGGATACGATACTCAACCTGGGGCTCAACGATCAGACGGTAGGCGGTTTGATCCGGCGAACCCAGAATCCCCGCTTCGCCTTTGACGCCTATCGACGTTTTATTCAGATGTATGCCGATGTGGTTCTCGGCTTCAAGGCGCAGGACGACAACGGCGCCAATCCGCTCGAGCAAATCCTCGAACGTAAGAAAAAATCCCGCGGCGTTCGCTTCGACACCGACTTAAACGCTCGCGACTTAGAAGAATTAGCCGCGGAGTACAAAGCTGAAATTAAAAGCTGTTTAGGGAAAGACTTTCCGGCGGAGCCCTACGAACAGCTTTGGGGCGCGATCGGCGCGGTGTTTAACTCATGGAATAATGACCGCGCAATCAAGTATCGGGAGCTTTACCAGATACCGCATTCCTGGGGAACAGCGGTCAACGTGCAGGCCATGGTCTTTGGCAACCTCGGAGATAACTGCGCCACCGGAGTCGCCTTCACGCGAGATCCGTCCACCGGCGAAAAGCGCTTTTACGGCGAGTTTTTGCTTAACGCGCAGGGCGAGGACGTGGTCGCCGGCCTGCGCACGCCTAAGCCGATTGTGGAACTGGCGCAGGTCTTGCCGGCTGCGGCGAGTGAGCTCGGGCGGGTTTGCAAATCGCTCGAGAAGCATTTCCGCGAAATGCAGGACGTCGAATTCACCATCGAGAAGGGGAAGCTCTGGATGTTACAGACTCGCACCGGCAAGCGTACGGGCTTCGCCGCGGTGCGGATTGCGGTCGATATGGTCGAAGAACGGATGATCGATAAGCAAGAAGCTTTGTTGCGCGTTGAGCCGGACCAGCTCAATCAGTTGTTACGGCCGATTTTTGACCAAAAGGAAATAGCACAAGCTCAAAGAACGGGACGATTTCTTGGCAGGGGTTTACCCGCTGGTCCGGGTGCAGCGACCGGGCGCATCGTATTCCACGCCGAGGATGCGGTGGCGTGGAAAAAACGCGGCGAGCGGGTGATTCTGTGCCGCATTGAGACAAGCCCGGACGATATCCGCGGCATGGACGCGGCGCAGGGCATCCTGACCGCGCGCGGCGGCATGACCTCTCATGCCGCCCTGGTGGCGCGCCAAATGGGCAAGGTGTGCGTCGCCGGCTGCGAAGTGCTGCATCTGGATTACAACAGGCGAACATTGCGAGTCGATCAGGCCGAGCTCAAGGAGGGAGATTGGATCTCCATCGACGGCAGCACCGGGGAGGTCATCAGCGGAGAAATTCAGACATTGCCGTCCGAGGTGCTGCAGGTTCTGCTCGCCAAGTCGTTAGATCCCCAGAAGTCGCTCATCTACCGTCAATTTGCCAAGCTCATGAAATGGGCCGATGCGGTGGGTACTCTCGGCGTGCGCACCAACGCCGACCAGCCCGACCAGGCCGAGATCGCCAAAGAGTTTGGCAGTGAAGGCATCGGTCTTTGCCGCACGGAACATATGTTTTTCCAAGGCGATCGCATCCAGGCGGTGCGCGAAATGATTCTCGCAGATGATGAAACCGGGCGTCGTCGTGCCTTGGCCAAGCTCCTGCCGATGCAGAAGGAGGATTTCAAGAGCATTCTTCAAATCATGGGAAAGTTGCCCGTGACCATTCGCACGCTCGACCCGCCGCTCCATGAATTTTTACCCAAACGCGATGATGAAGTTGTCGAGCTCGCCAAAGTGATGGATGTGCCTGTGGATGTCCTGCGTGACAAAGTAAACGTACTGCACGAATTTAACCCGATGCTGGGCCACCGGGGCTGCCGCCTCGGAATTTCCTATCCCGAGATCACCGAGATGCAGGCGCAGGCAATTTTCGAGGCAGCCTGCGAACTGCGCCGGGAAGGTTATAACCCGTTTCCGGAAGTGATGATTCCCCTGGTTGGTTCGCGCCAGGAACTGCACGAGCAACGGGTCATCGTTGAACGCATTGCCCGCGACACGCAGCGGGCTTACGGCGTCAAGGTCCGGTTCTCGATTGGCACGATGATCGAGCTTCCCAGGGCGTGCATGGTGGCCGATGAAATTGCCCACGAGGCCGAGTTTTTTTCCTTCGGCACCAACGACTTGACTCAAACATGTCTTGGTCTTTCGCGCGATGACGCGGGGAAATTTCTGCCCACCTATGTCTTAAACGGCCTGTTTCCCCAAGATCCATTCGTCAGCATCGATCGAGAGGGTGTCGGAGCGCTCATGCGAATTGCGGTCGCGAAGGGGCGGAAAACCAAGAAAACTCTTGAGATGGGTATCTGCGGAGAACACGGCGGCGACCCTAGATCCGTCGCCTTTTGTCATGAAATCGGCTTGAACTACGTGAGTTGTTCACCCTACCGTGTGCCGATTGCCAAACTCGCTGCGGCTCAGGCGGCACTAGGCAAGAAATGGTAATGATTATAGCTATTTAATTTTCTGCACTCCTTTCTAAAACCTCATTCTTTTTAGCGCCAAAGAAAGACATTTTGTTGACAGGATATCGGCGATCTACGATAATTTAGTCCTTTCGTAGACTTCCATGGAACCACGTTTTGCAG
>Ga0065707_10082111_pt1 | contig 21574 bp, 9 predicted proteins | sample SwiRhicommuniRL3_FD_59094 | JGI IMG/M metagenome (GOLD analysis project Ga0065707, IMG submission 59094) | Switchgrass rhizosphere bacterial communities from Rose Lake, Michigan, USA - RL3 v2 (version 2) | ecosystem: Host-associated > Plants > Roots > Rhizosphere > Soil | place: East Lansing, MI...
GTATTCAGTGCGCGACTTTGTGCAGCTCGCCGCCTCGCATCTCGACATGCGGATCCGCTGGGAAGGTGAGGGCAGTGACGAACGCGGCTTCGATGCCAAGACCGGACGTTCCGTGGTGCGTGTTGATCAGCGGTATTTCCGCCCCACTGAAGTGGAGACCTTGTTGGGCGACGCCAGCAAGGCGCATCGTCAATTGGGCTGGCAGCCCAGCACCAGCTTCGAAGAGCTGGTTGCTGAAATGGTTAGCGAAGATCTCGAACTTGCCGAGCGCGATGCCATGATCGAACGCGAAGGCTATCGAACCTTCCGTTATCACGAATAGCGTTCGACGCTGATATGTGTGGCGTATGCGCCTGCGTACTTATTATTTGTCGAAACAAACCATGCTTGAAGAATCACGAATTTTTGTTGCGGGACATCGTGGGCTAGTTGGCGCGGCGATGTGCCGTGAGCTGGCGCGCGCCGGCTTCGTCAATGTCATCACGCGCACCCATGCGGAACTCGATCTGTGCGATCAAGCAGCAACCGAACGCTTCTTCACTGCGGAACGTCCCGAATATGTGTTTCTCGCCGCGGCACGCGTCGGCGGCATCAAGGCCAACAACGATTATCCCGTCGATTTTATTCGCGACAACTTGCAGATACAGACCAATGTCATCGATTCAGCGTGGCATTCTGGCGTACGCAAGTTGTTATTTCTGGGTTCGAGCTGTATTTATCCCAAGCAGGCCGCGCAACCCATACGCGAAGATGCATTGCTGACCGGTGCATTGGAATCCACCAACGAGTGGTACGCCATCGCCAAGATTGCCGGCTTGAAAATGTGCCAGGCATATCGACGCCAATATGGCTTCGATGCCATCTCGGCCATGCCTACCAACCTTTACGGCCCCGGCGATAACTTTCATCCTGAAAATTCGCATGTATTGCCGGCGCTCATCCGTCGCTTTCATCACGCCAAGATAAACAACTTGCCATCGGTGACCATCTGGGGCACCGGCACGCCGCTGCGTGAGTTTCTGCACGTCGATGACCTTGCTCGAGCTTGCCTGCTGTTGATGGAACATTACTCGCATGAGTCCACCATCAATGTTGGTGTCGGATATGATCTATCAATACTTGAGCTGGCGCAGTTAATTGCAAATGTTGCCGGCTATCGTGGTCAAATTCTCACCGATCCGACTCGCCCCGACGGCACGCCCAAAAAACTGCTCGACTCGACACGTATTCAAGCGCTCGGCTGGCAGCCATCGATTTCACTTGAAGATGGCATTCGTGGTGCTTATGCCTGGTATGAACAAAACCAGATGCAAGTTGCTTGAATAAAAACTGGATGAAATTAAACATGAAACATCCTGATCAACGCGGCTTAACGGTATTCGCCGCGACATTGCTGTTTGGCGTTTGTGTAGTCTTTACTACGCAATTGGCGCACGCGAAAGCAGCCTTATCGGCCGATGACATCAAGATCAAATTGCAGAAAAGTTTTGCCAACATCAAATTTGAAAGCGTTCGTCCATCGCCAAGTTGGCCTGGCATGTATGAGGTAATGACGGAATCAGAGCTTGCTTACACCAATGCAGATGGCAGCTTGTTATTTGCTGGACACATATTGGATACGACCACCAAGGAAAATCTGACCAACAAACGTTGGAATGAATTGAATCGAGTTGATATCAAGTCATTGCCATTGGAAAACGCCATCAAGACCGTGAAAGGCGATGGCCAACGTACGCTGGTGGTGTTTTCAGATCCTGATTGTCCTTACTGCCAGGAGCTCGAAAAAGAATTGAGCGACATCACCAACGTTACCATCTATACCTTCCTGTACCCGCTCGAGCAATTGCATCCTCAGGCTCGCGACAAAGCCAACAACATCTGGTGTGCGACGGACCGCGCTGCCGTATGGTCCAACTGGATGTTGAACAAAACACTTGCCTTCTCAAGCTGCGAACAAAATGTCATTGCCAGCAACATTGAACTCGGCACGAAGTACAAGGTGATGTCGACGCCGACGCTGTTTTTCATGGATGGTCAGCGTGTCAATGGTGCGATTTCCAAGGACCAAATTGAAGCAGGCCTTGCAGCGATAAAGAAGTAGCCAATTTTTGGTGCTGGACTCGTAGAGCAAATCGCCACCAGCCGATTGTTTCTTCTATCGCATGGAAACTTACCGGTTGGTTTAGCGGAAGCGAGCCAGCGCTGCTGACTCAAGCCGCACATTGGTGGCCTTCCCAACCATAAGATCGGTTGCCGATTACCGCAAGACGCGCAGTAGCAATCGCAAGTTGGTCCAATAATCGAAATGAGCGGGCGATTTCATTTGTATGACACTTGGCATGCACGATGTGCAATTGAGAAAGTGTCATACAAAGTGTGAAGTGGACCTCGTAATTTCGCGATTAACGTTCATACAGCTTTCATATTGACGCCATACCTCTCCGGCTAAATACGCATGCTCTGACATAACGGCTATGCGGATGAAGCCAATAAAGCCATCAAGTGCTGGCGATCCAAGTGTCCAACAGAGAGTTTTTGGTCCTCCTGTCTTCACACTTTCTCAGAAGGGAGAAATGTTCTCATGAAAGCTTCTATCAAATTCGCCGTCGTCGGCGCGCTGGCCTTAATCGGCGGCGTTGCCAACGCTGCTAACGTGAATGTGACTGGCGATGCTGCCACTGGCAGCTCGTTGATCCTGTTGTTGAAAAACGCCACCGATGGCACTTTCTTCTATTCCGAACTGGCTCCTACTGTTAACGACGTGCGTTCTATTTCGCAGCTCCATGCTGATACGCCTCAACAGTATTCCGTATTGGGCGACAACATCGCTGGTCCTCTCAACGTACCGGCTGCATTGAATGGTTACACCAGCGCTAATTTACAAGCCTACTTGTCGGGTAACACCGGCGACGCGATCACATGGACCATCATGGGTTCCAAGGACGGTGTTGATAACAACAACGGCAATAAAGCTTTCGTAGTTACATCGAATGTTGACATGCTGAATACCGCTATTTGGGAAAATGGAACAGCTGGTAGTTCCGCAACGGCGTTTAACGCTGTATTCATTGCTAACACTCTTAATGGTTCTGGCGTCACGTTTAACAACGGCGTTAGCACCACAAACGGTTGGGGTGACGCGAATTTCGGTCAGTCTGCTCCCGTGTCGTTCAATGGTATTGGTTATGAAAACGGCACCTCACTAGGCGGCGCGCAGAGCTTGTACCTGTTGAGCACCACCGGTGGTGAAGCAGCGAATGTGTACAAGTCGCAGTACACCTTGACGCTGAGCAGCGCTGGCCTCCTCTCCTACGACGCACCTACGTCCACCGTTCCAGTTCCTGCTGCTATCTGGTTGCTGGGTAGTGGCCTGATGGGCTTGGTTGGTATCGGTCGTCGTCGCAATACGGCTGTTGCTGCCTGATTGTTTGTTTGCCTGCTCAAGCACCACTTGGTGTCTTGAGCATGGTTCAAAGCGAATTCACCTGATTTTTCCGGAGATTTTCTCATGCGTAATTTGACCATTGCCGTTGCCGGCATTCTGGCATCCGCCGCCGCTGGCGCTGCCAACATCGACTTGTACGTTGCTGGCGCCAGTGCCCAATCCGCTTTCTGGAAAGCCGACATGGGCACTTCCGTTTGCGGCGGCGCTGCTAACATCACCACCTACACCCTGAATGGCGTGTCGGGTATTTCCAATGAAGCTTGGCGTTGTACTGCGCCAGCAGCTGTTGCCGGTACCACCATCGCTGCTGGTGATCGTGTCACTGTTCACTACAACTCACAGTTCGGTACCATTTCTGGCGTGGCCGCGTTGGTTCATCCAACAGTCGCCAAGCGTTTGTACGTCAATCCTGATTCACCTGATTGCTCGGCTCCCGTTGCGGCGACACCGCCCGCTGTCGGCTTCGTTTCCAGCTGCACTATTCTCACTTACGATGGCAACAACGAAACTTTCACCTCGACCAGCACTGGTGCATTTGGTACCGCCGATGCGGCTCCTATGTACATCAGTCCGAATGCTTTGCCGGCTGACGTTGGTGTACTCGACGTGGAAATCAAGCACTGGCAGTTGGCTGCTAACTGGCAGGTAGGTGTGCCGGCCTTCGGTGCCGTACCAACCGCTGCAGACATTGCTGCTATTCCCGTCGCGGCAACCGTGGTTAATGGTCAGATTTTCTCCTTAATCACCAACAATGCCAGCCCGATTGCCGCCAAGGGCAATATCTCCAAAGCTTCTGCCGCTGCTATTCTCACCGGCGTGTATAACGTTTGGGGCGATGTACCGGAAGTGGGTGGTGGCAACACTACTCCAATTAAGCTGTGCCGTCGCGAGCAAGGTTCGGGCACACAAGTTGCCGCCAGCATATTCTTCAGCGGCCTTGAATGCGGCCGTTCAACTACCCCAATCGTTACCGCTGCTGCTCAAGGCCAACTCAGTGTCGCGAACGGTGGCGGTGGAGTCACCGAAGAGACCTCGACCGGTAACGTGCGCACCTGCGTACAAGGAAACACTGGTGCCGTCGGCTTCACCAGCTTGGGCGTTAATGCTGCTAACTACACCACCTTGGCTCTCGACGGCGTACAAGCCAATGCGCACAACGCAGCGGCTGGTTTCTATCCATACGCCTTTGAAGATGTGGTGTACAACCAGAGCGCGGCTTCGGGTGCAGCACAAGGTGCACGCGATCTTGCTACGTTGTTCATCAACAATGCTCGCAAGGCAACTTCTTTGACCAGCCAGATCGAAAGCACCGCCACTCAGAACGCCAATGGCAACTGGTCGGCCACTGCGCCTAAGTCGAACTATGCACTGCCTTTCCTGGGTGTTAACACCAAGTCGGTAGCCAATGCTTCGACTCTGACTCAGGCTGTGACTGCGCTGGGTCTGCGCAATGGCGACAACTGCAAGGTGCTGTTCAACAGCAACACCCTGTAATTTCGCTTGTCGATGAGGTGAGGAAAGCTGCGGCGATGAACTCGCCGCAGTCCGAAGAAGGAGTTCCAAGGACGGAACAGTGTAACGAGCACACGGCCCGTCGCGCTCAAAACGCGACGGGCTTTTTTAATACATCAATGTCATACGCACGTAAGACAATGTTTCATCATCGGCGTTGAACTGCCACGTCATCGGCCAGTAACACTTGGCCTTTTACACTACCGCCCTTTAACGCAAACATCTTGCGGTGAGTTAGTGCGCGATATCAATACGTGCGCTATCGACCTTAACTCTATTGGAATGAACATGGCTGTGGGCCGAACAATCAAACCCTATTTTGCTGTTGGATGCCGGTTCTACCGATTGATGTTGTTGGTTTCTGTTGCAGCAGGGATGGGAGATGTGTGGGCTGCGGATGTTGTTCAGAAGCCGGATCCTGCAGCACCTGCAGAAGCAGAGCTGACCTTTCAGCTCAATGAACTGCGCGTGCTGGGCAACACAACGTTACCGGCGATCACGATCGAAAAAGTAGTCTATCCCTACCTCGGTCCCAATCGCTCGATCAAGGATGTGCAGGCGGCTAGTGCAGCACTGGAAGCCGAATATCACGCACAGGGATTTAACACGGTGTATGTCGACATACCGCCTGATCAAACTGTCGATGACGGCATAGTGCGATTGCAGGTATCAGAGTCGCGCTTACGTCGTCCGAGCATTACCGGCACAAGATTTTTTTCCAATCGCCAGATTCGCGATGCTGTTCCAGCGGCCGTAGACAATGAAGTACCCAACCTGCCAAAAGTGCAGGCGCAAATTAATGCAATGAATGCGGTTACGCCGGATCGCATTGTTGTGCCTGTGCTTAAGGCGGGTCCGCGTCCCGGTACTGTGGATCTGGAAATGAAAGTGCAGGACAAGCTGCCGTTGCATGTCATTGCCGAACTGAATAATCAATACACAGCCAGTACTTCGCCATTGCGCGCGCAACTGGCGTTGAGTTACGACAATGCGTTCGGCCGTCAGGACAGTTTGGCGCTGCAGTATCAAACATCGCCGCAGAAGACGAGTGAAGTCAGTGTTTTTGCCGCCTCGTATACAGCGCATCTTGCGGATCGCGACAAACTCGCCGTCACCTACATAGATTCTTCCAGTCAGGTCGCCACGATTGGCGATATCAATGTAGCTGGTAAAGGCAAAACCTATAGCGCGCAGTTCATTCATCCGCTTGATGTATCGAGTACGCGGCTATCCACCATCATGGTCGGAGCGAATTTCAAGCAGTCGACTCAGGATGTGAATGTTGCAGACGATCTGTCGCTCAGCACACCGCTCGATTACGCCAGCGTGCAGGCTGCTTACAACTGGTCATTGCGCGGCGACAAACGCCTGTGGTCATGGAATACGGCATTGATTCTGGGTGTGCCGGGACTTGGCAGCTCTCGTCAAGAGTTCGATGACAAGTGCAATGGATGCAAGCAGAACTTTGCAGTAGTGCACATGGATGGAGTGATGACGCAGAAGCTGCCGTGGGATGTGAGCGGCAGCATCATTGCGGGTGGCCAATATTCGCCAGACCCGCTCATTAGCAACGAGCAAATGTTGCTCGGTGGCGTGCGCACGATACGCGGTTATCTGGAAGCGGAAGAACTGGGCGACGTCGGCATACATGGCTCACTGGAGTTGCGCGCAAATGCGTGGTGGCCCAAGCGTTGGGCGCTGCAAGTGACCCCCTATGTCTTTTATGACGCAGGTCGGGTCACCTATCTTGAGCCGACACCGGGGCAGGAACGCTCTGTCGGTTTGCAAAGCACTGGCGTTGGTCTCGATTTGAGTATGTGGACACAAGTCACCGGCACATTGGTGTTCGCGATACCGCTGACGGATGCTAGCCACACCGAGCGTGGTGACGGCCGAGTTGAATTCGTAGTTCGAGGCGCGTGGTAGCGGTTGTTCAATGCGTAATGATCGCGAGCATGAAGGTGTAGCAAGATGATCAAGAGAATTCGTTCCAAGGCACGTCGTTTAAGCACGGCTGCGATCGTTGTTAGCGCTATTGAAGTGATGGTGCCGCGTGCCAAGGCTGCCACCCTGCCTATCGAGAGCAGTATCTGGGTGACCAGTGGTACAGCTAGATCGATCCGTACTGACACATCGCTCACCGTAAATCAGCTCACCAACAAGGCAATCTTCAATTGGGATTCATTCAATATTGGCGTCGATGGGCGAGTGGTGTTTAACCAGCCCGACGCCAACTCGATTGCACTGAACAGGATTCATGATGCGAACCCCAGTCAGATATTCGGTAGCCTTCAGGCCAATGGTCAGTTGTATCTGCTCAATCAGAACGGATTCCTATTCGGTTCCACTGCACGTGTGAACGTGGGCGGACTGGTTGCGTCGAGCCTGAATATCACGGATGACGTGTTTAACAATGGGTTGTTGAGTGCGACTAAGAATCTTAGCCCCGCATTGCAGGCCGCGGGCAATATGGCGGGCGTTCTCGTAGAGCCGGGCGCACGAATTACCACCAATGCTGCGGGGCAACGCATTCTGCTCGCAGCGAAAACCGTTGATAACCGGGGCACCATCGTCGCGAATGAGGGCCAGGTCATTCTTGCAGCGGGGGAAAAGGTTTACGTCAATGCCAGTGATGATCCGGCTCTACGCGGCTTGCTGGTAGAAGTAGATGGCGGTGGCGATGTATTTAACAGCGGCACCGTAACTGCGGAGCGAGGCAACATCACTGCGATCGGCCTTGCCATTCACCAGAATGGTCGAATGACGGCGACCACGAGCGTTTCTAAGAACGGTTCAATACGTTTACTGGCGCGCGATACGGTTGTAACCACTACTGATGGTGTATCAAAGACGTTCTTCGATCCGCAACATGGTGGCTCCGTAACCCTTGGCGCCAACAGCATCACCGAAGTGAATGTCGAGGCACGAGATACGGTTACTGCAGTAGATGAGCAGACCCAAACACAATCGTCAGTGGAAATGGCAGGCAAGACGATCGAGTTTGCTGGCGGCAGCCAGGTATTGGCGGCCGGCGGTAATCTTACTGTCACTGCCGCCTCCAATCCCAGCACCAGCCGTGCTGAAGGAATTGTTGATACGGGCGCCCGAATCCGCGTTGATTCCGGCTCGCTCATTGATGTTTCCGGTAGTACGGCAACGACTTCCGTAACACGCAACTTAGTTACGGTTGAACTGCGCGCCAATGAACTGGCCAATTCGCCGCAACAGCGTGATGGTGTGCTGCGTGGTCAAACTGTCGTAGTGGATTCACGAGTGGTGACGGCTGCCGGTAACAAAGGAACTGATCTTGCCGATGTTTCGGGGCAGATTGCGCTGATTCAGCGCGATGTAAATGAAAGAACCGCCAAAGGCGGTACGGTTAAATTTGATACCAACGGCGATATCGTGGTGGCAAACAATGCCACCATCGATGTGTCAGGCGGTGCTGTTAATTACACCGGTGGTCTCATGCGGACCACGCAATTGATCAAGGCGGATGGCTCGACAGTCGACATCGGCAAAGCCAGTGCCAGTGCAACCTATGCGGGATTGATCAACCCGACATACAAGCAAGTGTCGGATCGCTGGGGCATCGTCAAGTTGATCAGCGCGCCCGGATTAGGTAGTTACGAAGCGGGCTATGTACAGGGCATGGATGCAGGTTCGATTCAGTTCATGGGCAATGCCATGAGCCTGAATGGCAATTTCATCGGCACCGCTATCAATGGCGCCAACCAACGCACCGCCGACACCATGGCCAAGGGTGGTCAATTCGTTGTTGGCATCAATGCCGCAACCGCAGCGGCCCAGAGTTTTCGTGCGCCGCAAATTGAGTTAGTGAAACAGGCGATTCCCCTCGTAGCCGATATCAATACTTCGTTGCCTGCGGGCAGCACGCTGTTTTTGTCTACCGATTTTCTGCGCAATGGATTTTCGCGGATTCAGTTGGCAAGTGATCAAGGCATCAGTGTTGATGCTGGCGTTCCATTGAACGTGCAAGCAGGCGGTTCAATGGCCTTCGTTTCTCCACATATAAATATCGATAGCGATATCACCATCGCGTCGGGGCAGATAAGTGCTGCGTCGGTAGCGCCTACGACGCTCAGATCAAATCAATCCATCGGTCTGTTCGTTAGTGAAAATGTCACTCTGGATGTTCGCGGCAGGTGGATCAATGACACGCTAGTGCCGCTTGATCAGAAACCGACCGAAGCCTTGTATACCAATGGTGGCAGCATCTCGCTGCAACAAAGCGTGACCAACGGCACCTTGCAGATCGGCGATGATGTTGCTCTGCAGGCGAGTGGTGGCGGTTGGCTGAAAACGTCGGGAGCGGTTGCTGGTGGCGCCGGCGGCAGCATCAGCATCAAGTCCAACAATCTCGGCACCGCCGATCAGAATCAGCGTGTTGTGTTGGGCGATAACCTGCAACTGGACGCATTCGGCGTGCAAGGCGCCAGCGGCGGCAGCTTTGAATTGCGCGTACCGCGATTGCAGATTGCGGAGAATCAACAGTGGCTTACTGCGCAGCAAGTGGCTACTAATGAAACCAGTGGCGGCGCGCTTAATATTGGCTCCGCATTGTTTTCCGATTTCGGTTTTGCCAAGTTCGCTTTGCAGGCCGATAGCCATGCGCTAGCGAGTGATGCAACTAAAACGACACTGTCGGTTGCAACAGGAACGGCTATCGACTTATCGCCCCAGTCCTTGATGTTGATCAGCGCCGCCAGTAATCAATCATCGGGTACTTCAGTATTCTCGTTCGCTGGTAAAACCGATCTTCCCGTCTATCAAGCCAAGCCTGCGCAATTGACGTTGCTGACGACGACCAATTTGTCCAACCGCAACGCGTATGGTGGTTTGCGCATCGAATCAGGAGCCAAGATTACCGGCAATGCCGATTCCACAGTCAATATGACATCAATGGGCGATCTGACTCTCGCTGGCGCAATCGATATCGCCAGCGGTGCGGTGAATATGACGATCTCCAAATCAGCTGTCGATAACGAACAAGCATTCGTTAACAGGCAATTGACGTTGGAAGACACCGCCAGTATCAATGTTGCGGGCGCCGCTATATTGAAGCCCAATGATTTGCAACTGCGACAGGGAGTGGTGTTGAACGGCGGCAGTGTCACTGCCACTGCATTGATAGGCTCTGTGGACGTTAAAGCGGGAGCCGATATAAATGTTTCCGGCACGCAAGCGGTGCTGGATATCCAACCACCAAATGGCGGCGCTTACAGTGAAAAAACGATTTCATCGGTTGGTGGTTCGTTGTCGCTGCAAGCGGCCGAATCGATCGTCATGCAAGGCACGCTGGAAGCACATGGCGGTGTCTCCCAAGGCACGGAAAATACCGGCGGCATTCTGAGTGTGGCACTAACACGTACCTTGCCGACTAATGGTAGTGACGCAGCTACTTTTCCATCCAGCGTTACTTTTCCTCGTACTGTGCAAGTCAGCAACGGCAATATTGCCGCGCCGATCTCTGGCTTGGCTGTACTCGATGCCAATGCTATCGCTAACAGCGGCGTGGACACGCTACGTCTTAGTGCCGACAACCGCATTGCGATCGATACCGGTGTGGATTTAAAGATTCAAGGCGGCGTCACGCTCGCCGCGCCGGAGCTCGCTGCTCTAGGCAATGGTACCGGCAAGATCAGTGCTGAATATTTAACCGTTGGTCAGTCGACCGTGACAGCAGCAGCAAAGGATGGCACCGGCCAACTGGCATTTCAGGCAGACCAGATTAATCTGATCGGCTCGGTGGCGCTACAAGCAACAAAGACCACTTTTTCAAGCAACGGCGATATCAATCTGCGTGGTGATGCAACCACTCCTGTTGGCCTTGATACGCATGGCGATATCACATTGCGCGCGGAACGTATCTCGCCCACTACGGGTTCGAAATATTTCATCAATGCGTCAGGTGCTGATAGCACCGTGCGAATCGAGCAGGCTGGTGCGTCTCCCGGCACCCCGTTATCCGTAGCGGGTTCATTGACCATCACAGCGGCCAACATCCAGCAAGGCGGCACGTTGTTGGCGCCGTTTGGCAGCATTGCATTGAATGCTACCAAGTCTTTGCAGTTGCTTGATGGCAGTCTTACTTCTGTCAGTGGTGCGGGAAGCGTGTTGCCTTATGGCCGCGTTGACAACGGTGATACCTGGTTCTGGAGAAACCCAGTAACGGCAATGCCTCAGCGCAGCGTAACGCTTAACGGCAGCATAGTTAATATGGCCAGTGGTGCGGTGGTCGATGTTTCCGGTGGTGGCGATCTGCTCGCATATCAATTCACGCCTGGTACGGGCGGAAAAGTCGATGTGCTGGCCGGAGATGCGAATGGCATGTACGCCATCATTCCATCACTTGCCGGACAATCAACGCCGTATGACCCGGAGATGTGGAAGGACTCTTCGCTCACTACAGGCAGCAGTGTTTATATTGCCGGCGGCGCCGGTGTTCCGGCTGGTGTTTATCAGTTACTCCCGGCCCGCTATGCGCTTATGCCGGGCGCGTATCTCGTATCTGCTGTCAATGGTTATAGCGATTTGCAGCCAGGTGCCACCGCGGCCACGCCCGATGGCGCTAACGTTGTTGCCGGTTATTTGAGCTTCGGCAATGAAACCAATGCAGCTGCACGTTACAGTGGCTTTGCGATACGACCCGGCAGCTATGCACGACAGTTGGCGCAATACGAAGATCAACTGGCTTCTTCCTTCTTCCCCCGGAACGCTGGTGATGCCACCACGCATATCACGGTTCCCAATGACGCAGGCAAATTGGTCGTTGCTGTTCAACAGTCGTTGAATGTCTTCGGTACTGTGCGCGGCCAGGCTGCGGGCGATGGCATCAATGCGTCAGTTGAAATTTCTGCACCTGCGATTGAAGTGGATTCGCCCGGTAGTGGGAATAGCCAGGCCGGTGTTGCGCAGCTCAGCAGCAATACATTGAAGGATTGGCATATAGGCAGCTTGTTGCTGGGTGGCAGGCGCAACAATAGCGGCGCAGTGAGTGTTGATAGCAGTACGGTAACCGTTCGTGACGGCGCTGATCTTGTGGCAGATGAAGTCGTGCTGGCCGCAACTCAAGCCATCAATGTTGAAGCAGGCGCCAGCGTTGCTTCGAATTCCGGCAAGCAACCAAATCTGGCGCTCGACGACTCGCGCTTTTCCGATGCCACTGCGTTGCAATTGACTGGCGCCAATGCGGACAAGGCAGCGGTGCTGGCGGTATCGGATCTGGCCTATCTCGTAACAGAACGAGACGCAGCGCAAGCAAGCGATGGCGCCACCATTAACGTTGCATCAGGCGCAACGATAGCAACGCGTGGTTCGATTGCGGCTGATGCCTCCGGTACTACGTCGCTGGCAACTGGTAGCGTGCATGCTGATCATGCTTCATGGGCGCTGGGTGCAAAACATCTTGCGATCGGCGACGCAAGCGCGGCAACTGATGGTCTGGCGATTGATGCTGCGTTGATGAGCAATTTGCAGAATGCTCGGGCGATTACCCTAAGCAGTGGCGGCTATCTTGATATCATTCAGCCGGCAATTCTGGGCGCCGGTACTTCAATCAAGGAATTGAATATAAAAGTTGCGCGTATCAACAATCTTACCGACGGTGTAAGTAGCTCATTTACTGCCGACAGGATTATGTTGACCGGCGGGTTCGACACAACGCCTGCGCTTTCTTCGGGTACCGGCAACATCGCGCTCAACGCCAAACAGATTGAGCTGTCCAAGGGCATCACAGGTCTGTCCGGCTTCGGCAATGTCGCTCTGAATGCGAGCGACACAGTGACAGGAACAGGTGAGGGTGGCATTGCGACGGCTAGCGACCTGTCCATCACTAGCAGTGCGATCACCACGGCAAGCGGCGCGCACACCACTATTCATGCCGATGGCACTGTGCACCTTACCACGACATCGGAAGCTGCAATTCCCACATTAAATACCTTGAATACTGGCGGCACGCTGGACATTGGCGGTAGAGACATTGTCGATGCCGCGAAAATTCTGATGCCATCTGGTGTCGTGACATTAACTGCGACCAACTCGCTGTCACTGCAAGATGGCGCTGCGATTAATGTTGCTGGTATGAAACCGCTGCTGGCAACGACTGGGGCCAATGGCGGTGCGATTCACTTGAATGCAAATGGCAGCGCTATCACCACCGCTGGCAACTCCAGCCTCGACGTGTCGGGTGGGGTCAAAGCCGACGCGGGTATTATTACCCTGCACGCTGCCGGCGTTGCAGAGTTGAACGGCGCCATGTTGGGCCATGCAGATAGCGGACAAGCTGGCGCAGGGTTGGAAGTGCAGGCACAGTCTATCGCCAACTTTGCACCGTTGACTCAGCAAGCCAAGGCCGGCGGATTCACAGAGCAACAATCCTATCGGGTTGCAGCAGGTGATCTTGCCGTTGGCAGCGATAGTTCCATTGTGGCTCGAAACATCGAGCTCATTGCCGATGCGGGTAATGTCACTGTCGACGGCGCGTTAACAGCTCACAGCGATACCAAGCAAAGTTCGATTGTCGTTAACGCCAAAAATAATGTGGTCATCGGCGGCACAGCCACGTTGAATGCCAGTGCGCTCGACGTTGCAGCGCAGCGCGGTGGCGACATTGAATTGGCGACTACAAATGGCCACATTCACATTGCGGCTAGCGCTGACATTCAGGCGCAGGGCGCTGGTCAGTCGGGAAGTTTGACCTTGCGTGCTCCTGCTACCAGCAGCGATTTCAATCTGGACTCATTGCCAGCCAATCTGAGTAAGATCGATTCGGTTGTCCTTGAGCCGATGAAAGATTATGCGCTGACATCAACGACGCTCGGCGCTGCTGACTTCGACACGATTCGTAGCGATCTGACCTCGTATATCGCGACTGCCAAGCCTGCGATGCTCACGCGGCTTGGATTGAATTCAGCAAACAATATTTATGTTCGCCCTTATGCGGATGTAACGAGTAACAGCAATGTCACGGTGTCGTCGTTGGACTTTGGTTCATCGGCGAATCTGTGGCGCTTTGATGGGCAACCAGCCGTGATGTCGATTCGTGCCACGGGCAATCTCACCATTGCTGGCGCGTTGAATGATGGTGTGACGGCCGTGGACACCGAGATCGGTCCAGGGCTGGATATTCTCGATACGCCTCAAAGTGGCAAGTATTCCACGAGCTTTAATTTCGTCGCCGGCGCTGATCTGAATTCGGCAAGCAACAAAGCGGTTGTTACTAACAGCGGTAAGGATGTCGTGTTGAGCGACAACGCCATCGTGCGCACCGGCACAGGCGATATCGACGTGACTGCTTCACAAAATATCAAGTTTGGTAATGGCGCAAGCATCGTGACGGTTGGAAACAAGGTAACCAATACATTACTTAGCGCAGATGGCGCGACAACCTACCTGACTAACGGTGGAGATGTTCATCTCGCTGCAGGTAACGATGTCGTTGGCAGTGTGGTGCAACAAGCGGTAAATGACTGGCAGACCCGCCAAGCGTATGCAACGCCTGAAGGCACAACCGGCATGTACTGGGGAATCGATATTGGTAGCTTTGGCTGGAACGTAGGTGCACTAGGTGGCGGCGATATCAACATCAAGGCAGGTCGAGATGCAGTGGATGTTTCTGCTGCTGTAGTCGACAGCGCTGCGCCAGATGCAGTCGATGGTCATAGGTTGTCGTTGGGTGGTGGCAATTTGTCTTTGATCACGGGTGGCGACATCGATACCGGTTACTTCTATGTGGGTAAGGGCGAAGGTGCTTTGCGTGCATGGGGTGCGCTCGGATTCTCGCGTAGCAGAAGCTTATTTGGTAAACAGCTTGGTACTTGGTTATTGGCTGGCGACGCCAGCTATCGGGTTGTGACTACGGGTAATTTGTTGTTTGAGGGCTTGGTACAGCCTTCGCTTTTGCTACCCACGCGAGATGCCGAATTGGGAGGTCTTGTAGATAGCTTCGGCTTCTTCACTCGCTATGGAGAACAATCCAGATTGCAGCTGCAGAGTACTGGCGGCAGCGTGACGCTGAACGCGTTGGAAGATAGTTCGCCTTTCGGAAATTACATTGGCAATGTCGCGCAACTACTGAAGGCGTTGCCTGCCACACTGTCCGTTCAGGCGTTTGGTGGCGATATTAATTTTGCGGCGTCATTTAATACCGCACCATCAAGCCAGGGTGATCTTACGCTGTATGCCGCACAGGATATTGTTGCTGGGCGAAATGGCATCAGCATGTCCGATGTGTCTAGTCTCTTGAGAACTGCAACGAATGTCTCGTTCGATGCTGACTATGCAACCTCCCTACAGGATGCAACAGGGGAAGTCATCCATAAAGACGATCCAACGACGGCGCACATAGCTGCTGGCCGTGATATTCAGGTGTTGTCATTGAATCTACCTAAGGCAGCCGAAGTGCAAGCGGGTAGAGACATTGTTGATCTGTCGATGCACGATCAACAAAGTGGTCTGGCCACCACAACTTTGATCAGTGCTGGCCGCGATGTGCGTATGACAACCAGTACCACCGCGGCTAATACCGCTGAAATCGTCGTAGGTGGCGCGGGGACGGTGGAAGTGCTGGCGGGTCGCAATATCGATCTTGGATTTACCAAGGGTTTATATACGACTGGCAACTTAAATAACGGCAATTTGCCTGCCAACCAAGGCGCCGATCTGATTGCGATTGCTGGACTCAATCAATCGCTCGGCATCGATGCCAGCGCCAGCAGTACAGACTTCGTTGCGACCGTCATCGGCAACAACGCCGATTTGCGCACGCAACTAGTGAACTACATGATTGGCAAGACCGGCAATGCATCACTGGACTTCGCGAGCGCCAGCGCTGCTTTCCGTGCATTGCCGTTGCAGCAACAAATTCCGTTGGCAACCAAGATACTGTTCAGCGAACTCGTGACATCGGGACACGAAGCAAATGAGACGCCGGCACTCGGCTTCACGCGCGGCTTTGCAGCGTTGGCGAGTTTGTTTCCTGAAAGCCAGACAGATCAGAATCCTTATGCAGGCAATGTGTCTCTGCCGTTCAGTCGTATCTACACATTGAATGGCGGCAACATTGCGGTGCTCGCGCCGGGCGGCAAAATCGATGTGGGTTTGGCTAATCCGCCCGCCGCGTTGGCGAGCTTGATCACTAACCGGCCCGCATCGGAGCTTGGCATTGTGGCGCAGGGCGCTGGCGATGTTGATCTAATGGCGAATGACGATGTGCTGGTGAATACCTCACGTGTATTCACGCTGGGTGGCGGCAACATTGCCATCTGGTCTTCAAAAGGCAATATCGATGCTGGTAAGGGCGCGAAGTCGGCGATCTCTGCGCCGCCACCGCAGTTGATCGTCGATGCGGCCGGCAACATCACCATCAATTTTGCCAGCGCTGTTAATGGCAGCGGCATTCGCACCATCTCCACCGGCGATATCATCAAGCCTGGTAACGTCGATCTCATGGCGCCATCCGGCTTTGTTAATGCCGGTGATGCCGGCATCGGTTCATCCGGCAATCTCAATATCGCTGCACAACGCGTAGTGGGATTGGACAACATTCAAGTCGGCGGTCAATCAACCGGTGTACCTCCTGAGACCAGTGGGTTGGGTGCATCGTTAGCTGCAGTGACGACCACAGCAGCCAGTTCCACCAATGCCACTGCTAACTCCGTCACCGAAAGCCAGGCTGCGGAAAAATCAGCGGCGCCCATCGCCGAAAGCGCGCTGTCATGGTTGGAAGTATTTGTAATAGGTCTCGGTGAGGAGAACTGTAAGCAGGACGATGTCGAGTGTTTGAAGAGACAGACAAGTAAGTAGTGAATTAATTTCGCGCATTTGAGTTCAAGCGTTGTTAGCGGCTAGCAACCGAGTAAGCAACGCTAAGGTAGAGGAGAGTCAGAGTTGCGTCGTGTCTCTTACTATCATGTGTTGTTGTTTCTAGTGTCGTACGTCTGTGCGGTCGTGTATCTACGGCCGTCAGCGACTGTTGTGAAAAAGTTGAAAGACAGTGCAATGCAAGTTGCACCCACTATGGCGAGCGTACTTCAATCGACTCCACGAAATGCGAATTCTGCGCCCCATGCATCGCAGTCGCGGGTCCACACTGCTCCCAAAATGATTCCCGCTGAGGTGGCAACGGAGGCTGCAGAGCTACCGACATTGCCGCCTGTGGTATTGAATGTGGACTATGCCTCGCCGCCTAATGCGTACTCGACGCTGGACACGGTTACCCAGTCTGATGAGCGGCCCGAATATCGCCTAGCTGCTGTCGGTGCGTTACGCAATCTTGCTGCGAATGGCGATGCCGACGGCCGCATTCGCGAAACATTGCGTATGGCAACTGCCGATGGCGATCCACGCGTCGCCGCTGCTGCTGATGTTGCGTATCGAGAAGCGTTGGCTTGGGCCGATCGCTAATTAATTTTCTTAGTGCTTGGATTTCGACATGCTCACTAAAAAGGGCGCCGCAGCGCCCTCAGTTCTTGCCTTACAAGATATACATTAGCTACGACGCCGAGCCATCGGCGTCAACAACCCCAACCCGCTAAACAACAACCAAGCAGCCGCAGGCAGTGGCACTGGCGCAGCAGCTACACCCGGTGAACCAATCTCGGCGCCATTGGCTGAAAGGAAGGCGCCGTTCACGCCCACTGCGCTGTGTTGTGTGATGCTGCCGTTGTTCAAACCAGCAGTGTTGTCGAAGGTGGTGCCGCTGCCAGCAGTGCCGAACGTTACGCTCGCAACAGTGTTGCCTGCGTTGTTGAAAATGGTTACGCCGTCGCCGCCGGTGTTTAAGCCTACACCCGAGCCTCCATAGAAACCGAAGCTCAAGCCGGCGGGCACATTGCTGCCGTACCAGGCCGAGATGAAATTGGCTTGAATGGTCGCATCGGTGGTGCCGGTGGCGTTGCCTTCAAAGAAGACCACTGATTTACCGGCGCCAATGCTGGTAATGCCGCGTAGTGAGACAGCACTGCCGAAAGCGGCTGAGCTGTCGTCCATCTTCCAACCGGTGATGTCCACTGCTGCATTGCCGGTGTTGGTCAGCTCAAACCAATCGGCGCCATATGATGCACTGCTGCCGGCTGCATCGACTTCGGTGATAAGCATGGCTGCTGAGGCGGAGTGGCTCATCGCGCCGCCGGCGAACAGGGCGCTGCCGATCAAGGCACGCAAAATAGTTTTATTGATCACAAGAAGCTCCGTATAAAAATTGATGACGAGTAATTCAGAAATGAAGCCGGTTAGCTGTCATTCCCGCGCAAGCGGGAATCTAGTTCTGTAAGAGAATCGCTTCGCGACACATCGTTAAACTGGATCCCCGCTTTCGCGGGGATGACGAACAAATGATCCTCACTATCGGTGCCAGGGAATTCACAAGGTAGTTCCAATGGCTCATATAAAGCTCAATCAAGCGGCGGCGACTGCACGTCGACGACGCAACGCTGCGAATCCTGCTAATGCTGAACCTAGCAATGGCAATGTTGCAGGCAAGGGTACAGGCGCGAGCGATTGGCTGACGTAGTTGGGCAGATCAGCATCGCTGAAACCGAATACCCAGAACTTGTTGGCGCCGGCAGTACCAGGAACGAAGTCGTTGTCGTTGGCCATATACAAGGTATGCAGGGTTTGGCCGTTCACCACGACATCTTCACCGAATGACAAGCCTTCCAACTTGGCTGAGATGTTGGCATCGGTCACGCCGTTGGCATTCAAGATGCTCTTGATGTCCAGCACTAACGTTTTGCTCACGGCATTGGCAAGCAACGCAGCTTGACCACTCAGTGCCGACACATCGGCAGCACCGGTCAGATCAACTTTATAAACACGCTTGACCACCGCGTTAGTGCCATCGCCGAGACCTTTGCCGTCACGTTCCAGCACCATGAATTCATGATCGTTGATGGCGATGATTTCGCTGCTGTTGTAAGTCTTGCCGGTGTCGGCAAGGAAATTGTCGTACGCGTACTCATGCGTTGTTCCGGTAGCGATATCGATGGTGACGATACGATTCATGCGCCCGCCATCGCCGCCGTCCTGAATCAATGGGCTTTGCACCATACCCACCAGGGTTTTTCCATCGGGCGTAATCGCTAGACCTTCCATGCCTTTGTTGGCAACGCGGCCAGTGGTGTTGCCGCTGATTTCAGTAGCACCCACAGCGCTCTGGTTTGCCACTGCCTCATTGGCGGGCAAGGCGAAGCTACGAATGCGTTCACCGGTGTAACGATCGAACTGATACACATACGGGCCGTACTCATCGCTAATGAACACGCTCTTGCCATCGTTCGAAACGCGAATGCTTTCCGGATCCAGGCGCGCATTGTTGGGATTTGTCGAATTGCTGCCGGCAACAAAACCATCCGAGCGGCCGGTGAAAAAGGATTTATCCTGAGTGTTGATGGTAGGCACAGCGCTCGGTAAGCCAGCAGTCGTGCCATAGGTCAATGCTGTCGGGCTGTACAGCAATGTGGTGTTGGTCAGCGTTGGCGTCAACGTGAAAGGCAGCGAGCCACCGGAACTCGCCGTCAAGCCCAAGGTCACGGTCTGGAAGCGGCTGATGTACGAAGTGGTTTGATCGACTGCTGCGCCGCCAGTGTAAGTGGTTGCGTTCGGACCGCGATCCGGCAATGCAAGGAAGGTATTGCCGCCAGCCCATGCCAACCCTGAACCGAGGCCGCCCAATACATCGCCGGACAGGCCGTTTTCCAATGTATTCGCTGGACCGCTCAAACCGGATAGGTCAGTAGTACCAGACAAGCTGCCAGTCGCGAGCAGTACCGGTGTTGCATTGACTGCGGAGAAAGTACCGAGTGCAGCCGTAGCCAACACTGCGGCAACCGCCGCGCGTATGAATCTTGATCGCATAAATTGATCGCCTTGATGGAGGGGACTTGTTGGAGAAGGGCTCGACAAAACTATCAACGCACTATTTCTACGGTGTGAATAATTTGTTGCGTTGATGGCTTACATCCGCATGACGAACGTATGCACGGTGTTCCGAAGGCAATGTTGCGATGAGCGAACTTCTCGTCTTGTTGCAGGATAGAAGTACTAAAGGCGCTTCGACGGGCTCAACGACCGGAAGTTGTTAATTCCGGTCGCTGAGCAGCGCAGCGTGTCGAAACGTCTGAATGCAGACGTTCAGTAATGCGGCAAATCATTTAGCTCATGCAGCGCCCTTACTGCTTCCGGTCGAGCCGGTTGTACATCGACAAGTTTTCCGAATATCAAACGCGCCTCAACTACATCGGTGTTAGTAAGCGCATAGGCCATGCGCAGCAACGGATCATAGGCAGGACGAAAGTCCGGGCTGATGTGCAGTACCGATAATAATGGTTCGCGTACTTGCGCCAGCATCGCACGCACATCTGCTGAGGGTTGTATATCGCGCCCCGATGCAATGAACAGATTGCGTGCCGTCCAGTAAGCCGCCAGGCGTGATGCGGAGGTGTCGGCGTTGGTATCAATTAACTCATCTGGCTTGATCGACAGCATTTCTAGCAGCGACAACAAACGATCGCGTGGCAATGAATCTGGCGCATAAGTGATGCGCGGCGCGTTATAGGTAACAATGGGATGATCGTCGGTATTCAACACAGCGTCGCCGGCAAACTCGCGAAGCGATTGCGACCCGGCGATAAAGCTGCCTAATAGTGAAAACTCATCTTCAATGCCGACATTGGCCAGCGGCTCAGGCAATGCCACGCCAGCTAGATGGTCGTGCAGCCAATAGAGATTGAAGTGTTCGACATCACGATGACCGATTAAGCCCAGCACCGGCGTCTCCAGGCTGTTACTAGCTAGTATCGCCTTGCCATTGGGATACGCGGCCATGAAAGACTGTACGATGCTGCGCAGCGTATGTAGATCCAGTTGATGCAGTGGTAGCCATTGGCAGAATAAGCCATGCGTGTTCATCCGCTCGCGCACAGCCGTGAAGTGCTCAACGGTATACAACGATCCCGAACCGCTGCGTGCGGGGTGAAAGTTGTCGGCGACGATGACATCGTATTGTTGCGGGCTCGCGCGCACGTAGCGGCGCGCATCGGCTGCCAGCAGGTGTAAGTGAGCGGTGCCGGCATCCTCTGCAAAAACTTGAGTGAAGTATGCCGATGCGCCGATTACTTCGGGCAGCAACTCAACCGCATCCACTTCTATACCCGGATATTGCGCGGCCGAAGAGGCGGTTACCCCCGTGCCAAGACCAAGAAACAACGCGCGCTTAGGGTTTGGGTGCAGTAACAACGGCAACAATGCTTGTCGTGAATCAACGCGCAGACTTGAGCTACTGCCTTCCTGCTGACGATTATCGATACGCAGGCGCGATACGCCCTGTGCATCCTCCACCACACTCACTGCTGCCATCACGCCTTCCTGATAGCTGATGACATGACCGCCCTCCGGTATATCGATGAAAGCCAGTGGCGGTGCCCAAATTGCCAACGCTGCAATGGCGCTGACTGGCAGCCATATATAAGACATGCGTTTGCGAATTTTGCTGGACGAAGTTGCTGCGATTGCGAGCAACACATAACCGGCGCTGATCAGTAGCAACGACAACTTTGCGCCCAGCAGCGGCAAAGCCAGCACGCCGAATAATAACGG
>Ga0065707_10082113_pt1 | contig 21510 bp, 12 predicted proteins | sample SwiRhicommuniRL3_FD_59094 | JGI IMG/M metagenome (GOLD analysis project Ga0065707, IMG submission 59094) | Switchgrass rhizosphere bacterial communities from Rose Lake, Michigan, USA - RL3 v2 (version 2) | ecosystem: Host-associated > Plants > Roots > Rhizosphere > Soil | place: East Lansing...
CAACAATCTCTCCATGTTTCTCATGGTGTACAAACCAATTTTTTCCTTGAAGAAATCAGGGAAATTATCGTAATCACAATCCAAAGTAATCAAAGATTTGGAATTCTTTAAACCCTGGATCATGGCGGATCCGGCATTTAACTCCATTTTATTTCCCAATAACGAAAAATATCCGAGGTACTTGCAGAATGGGAGAACGTTGGCTATGGAAATCAAAGACTCTTGACTGAAGTTGATATTCTCCAAATGCAATCTCACCAACTTTGGAAATAATGGGAGTTTGGAAGTAAAATATGCACAAATAGTCGCTTCATCTAAACGCAACTCACTTGTGCTATCAGAATGCTCTAACGTTGTGGAACTACTCGTAGAGTCCTTGGATGAGTCTGATAATTCTGCAGATGGTTGAAGTACAGGAGGAGGACTTTTGATATTGGTTCCAAATAATCTCGGATTATTTGAAAAGTCAAGATACTTCAAATTTGGAAGCTTCATCAAGATGTTTTCAAAGGTGTCTTTAAATGCTTCTGTAAATAATATGTTGGTTGAGTTTAAACTGAGGAAAGTCAACATACATTTGGATAAGGTTTTATTGAAGTTGGGTTTTTTCTTCTCCTCCAATAACACATTTATCATTTTAACTGACAGGAAATCATTGTAGCCTAAATCAAGGCCTCTAGCAAAATCCTGAAACATCCAATTGTCAGCAAGTATTTTAAAATGTTTAGGGGTAAGCTGGTTATAAGCTAATCCCAATCTGAAAGTCTTTTTCAGAACAGCTAAAATGATGAGCTTTTCAAAGATGTCGAGATCCATAATACAACAACCAGTCAAAATCAAATCCTCAATGCCTCCTCTGGCTACCAAAGTTGCGACGAAAAGAGACCAATCCATATCGGATCTGTTTTCTCTGTTACATGTCATTCTTTGGATTTCAGTTTCATCCTTCTTGGAGTCAGAAGACTTCTTCTTTTTCTTCTTCAATACATTTACAGATAATGAAGGACACTGTGTTATATCCAAACGATTGAGCACGGTATTTCTCGACAAGAACCAACATAACAACGACCAACCGTCGTGGTCAATAGGAGTATTTCTCAAACTAAATTTTTCAAGCTGCTTTTTAGCACTCATTGCTGAAAGCAAGATCTTAAACTGTTCAAGAGATAAGCTTACCCCATCTAAAGAGACACAAATCACTGGAGAGATTCTAACGAAATCAGCGAATGTTTGAATCTCAACAAGGGTAGGGGTTGGGTTTCGAAGTTGCAACATTGGCAACGGAGCCATAGAGCCCTTTGGAATTTGTTTCAAAATTGCTGGAATTGGTAAGATTTCACGAAGATGACAACATCTAGTATACATAAGATCCAATGCCATCTTCTTTATTGGTGCAGGGGATGAAACTACTGGTTTGTGGACAAACATAGGTTTGTCAATTGCCAACAGCTTTGCATGTTTATCAACTGCAGTATCCTCTTCTCCATCCTTATCAGATAAATGTTCTGATGGCTCGGTAACAATTTCGTCAGATTCTTGTTCGGATTTTGGAATTAAACCTAGGGCACCAGTACCCCCAACTACAATACCTCCACCTTGTCCCATTTGCGATTTCTCAATTGCCAATTTATCTTCTTCAGTGAGAGGATTTATCCTCACTACCCCATTTGGTAACACTTCAACATTTCCCTTCCTTGGAGTTCTTGAAGGAATTTGTTGTGGAGGATCAATCAAGAAAGTGGACAGATGGAATGCAACTTGTCTCAATGGCTTCAATTCTTTGAAACTTGGATGTATATCGCAATGGGATATAGGAAGTGGGACAAGCGTGGGGGAAGATGCGAGTGATAATGTCGATTCCGATGAGTACCTGTTTTTCTCGCTTGTTGGAACAGGAACAGGAGCGCTGGAGATACTTCTTCTTCTCAAGAATGATGAGAGCTTGCCAGTGGTGGACTGGACCTCCGGTGGTGGGGCAGGTTTGGGTTGGGCAGGTTTTTTATATGTTACATTTTCAAATCCATTTACTAACGCGCTAGGCAAAGGCGACACAGCAGGATGGCTGGGTATGGAATTCTTTCTATCGGTTGATGAAGAGCGCGAAAGGGATTGTGAACCACGACGTGCGTTCTTTTGTTGGTAGAATTTGATGTACTCGTCTAATCTGGGGTCTAGTGATTCATTAGCATTTGGAGTTGACATGGATCTGGATATCCGAGTCTGGAAATCCTGAGGCGACGAACTTAGATTGCTTACCGATTTTGAAGAGGCGCGTTGGCTCGATTTTAAGTCGTAATTTGCTTTGAATATTGGTTCTGGCGAAGATGGTGTAGCAACAGGCTTTACTGTAGGAGAAGAAGGGGAAACGGGGACGACAGGTTCGGCGATTTTATGGATCTTACCTTTCAATTTTGAGAGGAAGCCTCCAGAAGAGCCAACGCTGGCGGAACTACCTGCTGACCCCATACTCGACACACTGCTTGCTCTTCTGCGTCTTGCTAGTGGGGAAATGTACGAATCAGTTGGTTGGTGAGGAGCCAAGGGAGGTGACGAGGCCACATTTTCCTCCTGTATCGGAGCAATTGAAGCCTTGGTCTTTGTTGAATTAAAATCATTGGTATTTGAGATATCAGTATTCAAATGTGACGACACTTGGGAAATTGGAGAGTTCCCATCCTTGGATCTGTCTCCAGGCCCACTACTCTGAACGTTCCCAATTTCGGTAGATGGTGGGGTTGAGGTACTAATACCAGAGTCACGGAGGAACCAATCAACATCTGTATTTCTTACACCCTTTAAATAAGAGTTTGCATCTTCCTCTATTAAATTTCTAATGTCACCTACAGAAAGCACTCCATTTCCAGAGGGATTCTCTATGTCCAGATTTTCCAGTTTAGAATTTCCCATATTGGACTTATTTGGAGACGCTAGCTTACCATTGTCTATAGGATTAGACTTCTCTTTGTCAGACATTTTCTTGTCAGGTGTTGAAGTTTATCAGAGTCTCCTTAGAATGTGGTTTGTTTTTTCAAGTGAGATTCACTAATGAATGTGAGAAATTCGGGGGTGCGATATAAAGTTATGAGATTAAGATATCTACAACGTGAGTCTCGGACTACCTAAGCCTTAGTAATGGATGGATTGAGGTCGGTAGGTTTGAGAACGTGTGTTTAATCGGTTCAAGCTTTTCTTGGAGCTTTCTTGAGCGATTGCTGAAATTAGTTTCTCCACAAAGCGAGGGAGCGTCCTGGTAACGGAAGAATCAAGAGATGAGCCGTATGAAATGGAAAACGGGCGAGAATATTCGACGTGGCTACAGACTAGCGTATTGCCTGATCAAAGGAAATCGCAATGATTCTATCCAGGACATCTATGGATGACTGGGCGATACACCATCCGACCCGTAAATTACTATGCACTCCATAAGAAATCGAATTCAAAACAAAGCAGTTACGACACGGTAATAGGAAGTTACTACGAGAACTGATTCTAGATCTGGGGTGTCGTATCTCTTGATTTCTCATGTCGCTTTGGTCTCACTTCCAGTTTACGATACTTTTCATCATTTGGCCAGTCTTTTTAACCTTTCATCACTTGGTTAGATTGCTTGCCTGAATGTAAGTGAAAGTGAGCAAGAAACCGAGCCGCCCCTGGTTGTCCCCGCGTTACTACCCCACTGTATAAAGTTCAAAAAAAAGTATGACGACAACTGCAGGATTCGAACCTGCGCGGGCAAAGCCCAAAAGATTTCTAATCTTTCTCCTTAACCACTCGGACAAGTTGCCTTTTTGTGAGGTTTTTGTAGTCCTATACTTTTAGACTCATCACTGCTAATGTAGTTCATAGTATTCATATGATCCACTAAATTTCATTAACATTCACTATTCTATTAAATATACTTCTATTAAAAACCAGCTATTAAATATTTGCAATTTAAATACTTCGTTGCGCGCAGTATTAGACTCACTTTATTGTCGAAGACGTATAATAGTTGTAATGGAATGAGATGTCACATTCTGTCATTCTGTCGTTCTGTGATTTCCATAGTTTATCTGACCCGTCTGGTCTTGCATCTCTAATCTCTCTATTCTTTTAATCTCTCTTACGTCTCTAATTTCTCTACCATCAATATTTTGTTACTTTTGTTGAAAATTTATAGAAATGGTTGCAAAATATTATCACGACATTTTATCTAACATTATCCTATCCGTAGACTCTTAACTTCTATTTAAAGAAGCATATAATAACATAAATTTTGCTAGCCTTACTGGCCCAATTAGACTTCTACGTAAATCTCATCATATAATACTATAGTTTTCTTTGAGCCAATGAAGAATTTGGTGCACTTTCACGAACGTTGGCCCTAGTGGATTTTAAAGAAGCCCAAAAGAATCCCAAAGTTCAACGAGAACAGCGAATAGCGAATAGCGAAGGGCTAATGGAGAACGGAGAATGCAGAATGACTGAAACCTCTCTTTAATAAGTGATACCCGGAGAATCATTGAAACCTACGTGTGGCTGATTAGTCAATTAAATACAAAACATCCATGCCGCAACTTATATTCAAACATATTCCTTCCATTGTGCTAATAACAAATTAAAGTAGAAATGCCAATGGCTGATTAAAATACCACGGAAAATTACTGAATCTTATCTAGGCCAATTGGTGAGTTTTTCAATATGTTAGAGATCCGTCAATAAAACATCCGTGCCGCAACAATACTCTCATACTTCTTATATAAGTCCGAAAAGCTATTCCTTCCGAGAACTAATTTCTCCACTAAGATCTCCTTATTAAATAGCCACATATTCTTCGCTGCACTCACATAGTCTTCGCTACACCCAGTATTTGTTCTCTAGTTGTGGCTGTTTCAGATTTGTCACAAGTGTCAATATCACACATTTCAAATCTTTCGTAAATCTTGACGCACGTAATTAAGAAAACAGCTGCAAAATTTCAAATCTGTAACATGGTTTCCAGTTCCTTATATATTCCATTGTTTCAGACCAGGAACTAAGTATATATAAGTAAGGATTTACTGAAGCATAATTCTACGATCAATTCTACGATCGTCAGTATGTCTCAAATAGAATTTGCAAAGTATAGAATTGTTCCTAAACCAGGACGTGTGGTGTTTAATGTGTCACGAAGTTTCAAAGTCCAAAAGATTTTAGGAGAAGGTGCTTATGGAATAGTCGGGTTAGCTACTCATGATGCAACTGGAATCCAGGTGGCTATAAAACGAATCGAGCCTTTCGATAAACCACTTTTTTGTCTTCGGACTTTACGAGAAATTAAGCTTCTAGAGAAGTTCAAGCACCACGAGAATATCATCACACTCTATGATGTTCAGAAACCTCAGGATTTCTACCATTTCGATGAAGTATATCTCATCCAGGAATTCATGCCTACGGATTTATTCCGAGTCATTGGGAGTCATGTTCTCACCGATGAGCACTGCCAATACTTCACCTACCAGATCTTACGGGCATTGAAATATATCCATAGTGCCAATGTTATCCATCGAGACCTCAAACCGTCTAATATTCTCGTAAATGACAATTGTGACTTGAAAATCTGTGACTTTGGCTTGTCCAGACTTGGCTCGTCTCATCAAGAAGGTGGAAATATCTCGCTGCTCACAGAGTATGTCGCTACGAGATGGTACCGAGCCCCCGAAATAATGCTCTCAGCATCTCAGTATTCGGTGGCAGTTGATATTTGGGCCGTGGGTTGCATAATCGCAGAACTTTTCACTTATGTTCCATTATTTCCTGGTAGTGATTACTGCAGCCAATTGAATATGATATTTGGCGTCTTGGGAACTCCGGTGGGAGAAGATCTCAAGACCATAAAATCCACCAGGGCCCAGAAATATATCCAGTCATTACCATTCAAAGAAAAACTAGACTTGACAAATCTCTTGAACAATCATCCACTGAGGATAAAGAAAATGGGAAACGTCCCCATAAATCCAGAGGGCATCGATTTGCTCGAGAAGTTGCTTGTGTTTGATCCCGAACAAAGAATATCCGCCAGCGAAGCCCTCAGCCATCCGTATCTCCTGAATTATCACGATCCCGAAGATGAGCCAGAAACGAATCCAATGTCCGAAGACGACTTTTTCTTCGATGTGCCAAAGGGTCAATTGGACACCTTAGAGTTGAAAAAGACAATGTATAACCAAATTATGTATTTAAAACAATAGTTAAAGGATTTTATAACTAGAATTATAACTAGAGCTTTTTATAACTAGGTCTTTTATAACTAGGGTCTTTTATAACTAGTGTCTTTAACTAGGGCCTTTTATAACTAGTGGTTTTGTCTATATATCTTTATACTATCTTCTTTCGATCGTGAAGTAATGCAAGAAAACGTATCCTACAACTAAGAATAACGAAGCAAGCACTGCCAACAAGTTGACATCTTTCCAGAATGCAGATACGTCGAATCCAAAGGAACTTAAGATAACTGCGCCTGGCACTTCAATCGATAATCCGTACTTCTTTTCCTTTAAAATCAAGTCCTTTACCTCATTAATGGATAATGCTTCGTAGGCATAGTGGAAAACAGAGATCCATTCCAACCACTTGATTTGAACCTGAAGCTCTTTGCTGTTGATGAACAATCCGGCAAACAACAATGAAAGCAATAATACCAACACTGCCATCATTGTCGAGGTACCAGGATCCTTCACCAAAATCCCAACAATCAACATTTCAACAGATACTGCAAAGTTGAATAATATCATAATCAATACCGTCTTCAAGAAACCGTTGTTTTCCATGGTCAAACCTATCATTGGATATGCGATACTGATGAAAATCACTGGTGGAATCACTCTCAATGGAAGAACGTCACAAATGATCTTGCTCACATAGTAACTAAATGGATGGTAGTAATTGTTGGCTCTTTCTCTAATAAAGATGATTCTTTCATCTGAGAACGAGAACAAACCACTCAACGAACAGAAACCAAAAAACGCCAAAATGAAAAAGAACAATCCTAATCTATTCTGGAAACCACTGATATCGTTACTGACTCCGTAATACAAGTATCCACAGAACAATCCAACAATTAACGACAAAATGTAATTAGCCAAGAGTAACTTTGGGTTTCTGTACAAATTCTTGAACGTTCTAGAGGATAAGATCAAAATCTGGTTGAGAATATTGGCCTTCTTCAAGTATTGATGTCCCAAATCAATCGGAACCGAGTTTTCTTTAGTGCCAGATATCTCTTGTTTCAATTCAATAGCAATAGGCGACTCAATATAGAGTTGAGGTAACTTGTTCTTGACCTGGAAGTAGGTTTCGTCCTCGCCAGCACCATCTTTGCGCAGTCCAAGTGGATTGTAGTTGTATTCGTCTCTGTGAGTAGCAAGATGTGCCCATTCTCTAGTAATATCAGTTTCAGAAACTGTGACGTTCTGGACAAATTCTTGATGAGGATCCTCGGTGGAAGGAGAAAACTCGGTCAAATCCTCGGGGTTAGCACTAGTCACACGTTCATCTGTGCTATTGACTTTGATGATCTTGTTATGGTCCGCAGTAATATCAATCAAGTAGTCAGCAATGTTATATCCCAAAGGACATTGATAACCGTTTTTTCCAAAGAAGTCGTTACATTTAATCATATCTCCAGAGTAAATCAAGTCCCCTTCACTCAACAACAACAATTTATCGAATAAAGAAACAATGTTACTTCTAGGTTGATGGATTGTGAATACAATAGTTCTGTTGAAATCTCTGGATAATTTAACCAAACATTCAACAACATTTCTAGCATTGTAGGAATCCAAACCTGAAGTTGGTTCATCTAAGAATAATATTGAAGGTGATGTAACCAACTCACAGGCAATAGAAACTCTTCTCTTTTCACCTCCGGAGATTCCTCTTTTAAAGTCAGAACCGATAACCCTGTCCTTGATTCCAAAAATCCTCAATTCACTCAACACTTCTACAACTCTTGCCTCCTTTTGCCTTACACTCATTTCTCTAGGCAATCTAAGCAACGCACTATTCAAAACGGTTTCGTAGACAGTTAAAGTTGAGATTAGAAGGTCCTCTTGATCCACAAAGCCGACGATTTTCTTATAATCTGACGGACTCAATACATTTCCATTAACATAAATGTTTCCGGTGACTTTTCCTCCCTTGTTTTTTCCAGCCAAAATATCCAATAAAGTAGTTTTACCAGCACCAGATCCACCCATTATGGCTAGACATTCGCTAGGCTTGACTAAGCCAAATACGTCGTTCAAAACACGTTGTCCGCTTTTCACTGTGAAACTGACATTTTCAAAAGAGAGAACAGTTGGAACAAAGTTTTGATTCAAAGCACTTGAATCAACATCGAAAGAGTCATAGTCCATATCACTAGATTTGAACAAGGGCGATTTGTTGATGTTGTAGATAGAAGTTACAACAACCATACTACATACCAACCCAACACTCAAAATTAAGAGCAAGTTACCCCATGTTAGCTTGCTATGGTCTGGTAAGTCGTATCCTGGAATTTCACTTTTGTGAACACATTCACCCGAAGCACATTGTAACGTAATGAAGGGATCTCCAAAAACACTCGAAATTAAGTCGTTCATACTTGGCTCAGAGAACCGACACGATTTCTCGTTGACATCACAGGTAAAGTCACCTGGACCTCTAATAGTTTCAGTCAAGAACTCTGAAATATCAATGGAACCTGCTTCTCCACATAACATTCTATCCGGAAGACATTCACAGGACACCTTCTCACAATTGTAGTGAGTTGTATTAGTTTTGAGATTGTAGTCGAGTTTACATTGATCTAAAGAACAAAAAAACGATTCTTTCTGATCAATCCAGAACTGAAAGTCACAATTCTCAGCAGTTCTATTGCAACTAAACGTAGCCTGGGGTATCTTTCCATCCAAGATAGCAATGATTTTCTTATTGGTAACGTCACACATTTGGTGGACCTTGTTGACCACAATCCCGGTCTTGTAACAAGTCCCCTTCAAACCTTCTGGCATGAAAATATCACACGATTCATCTGACTTACATAAGTTACAATTGATTCCTTCCCATCCTTTTTTACAGTCACAAGTGTCTTCCTCTCTGATTTTTCTATTACTGTTACCATCAGATAATGCTCCACAGAGTGGCTCCGAACAATCCATTCCTCCAAACCCTTGACGGCATTCACACATACCTGTGAAGTTGTTACAAGTGGAAAACTGGGCACACTCGAAATTGGGCAAGTTACAATTGAAACACGGAGGACATTCATCATCATCGACATTGGCAAACACTTCTTGCTTGATCTCAAACACATCTCGGAACGATGCTCCTCTCTTTATCCTTTGAAAGACATTGCTCAAATCTTGCTCAGTTTCAACCTTTAACGAGAGGACACTAGGTATAACTAGAGCCAATGCTACTGAGAATGTAAACGAAACCTTCATGTTCGTACTGGGCTCTCAATAGTAATGGTTGTGTCTATTATGGTTCGTATAGTTGTTAGAATTCTGAGGTGGCAATCCATCAAGCGTCTCAGATTCTAGAGTCCGATTAGACCACGGTTGCTCACGTGCCCTGGATTCCATAAACGGATAATTATTTCTACTTTGAGCACCTTCCTAGTTAGGCCGCGCTTCAATTTCAGATCTCATCTGTAAACATACTCTGGGGTAGCATGTCTGGAACTAAACAGAATAGGCAGACTTACAACCAGACGACGTTTCGGAGGATACTAAACTCCAAGGCAAATGCAAATGACTCGGGTATAGAAAAAACCGGCTCCAAAATCGATAAACCCAAAACTGTTTCGTTCAAGAAGGACAATTGTGATTTGTTGATATACTTGATATATGTTAATTACTTGAATGATTTGGTCAGTGAGGCTGGAAGCACGACTGCTGGAGGAGCAGGAGCAGAAGGTGAGTTGACAGAGAGTCGTGTAGAAAAGACACATGAAAAGTTGTTGAAGAGATATCGAGGATGATAAAAGATTAAAGGGATAGAGAGAATTCAATGAGATAGAGAGATTGCAATGATAATAGAGGGATATCTTATAGAGAATAGAGAGAATCTATCGAGAACAGAGAGAATCTATCGAGAACAGAGAGAATTTACTGAAAATCGAGAGAAATCACTGAAAAAGGGAGAATTTACAGAGAATAGAGAGAATCTACCGAGAACAGAGAGAATTTAAAGGGGATACAGAGAATTCACTAATAGAGAGAATTCACTTAGAATAGATATGAAACTTCAGAGTTCCATTAAAGTTATTATCCCACGGCTTCACTAATTTTCACTATAATGTATACTAGGACTTAATATGTACAATAATCTATAATATATACAGTTAAAACACGGTGTTTGGATTCTTCAAAGTATCAATCATCTTTATAGCCGACTTTGGATCCCTTTTATTATATACAAATAATCCTTGCAATTGAGCAGTACTGATACTCTTCATATCTAAAGAAGTGTACTTTTCCATAAACTCCTCACACAATTCAATTTCATTTTCGTAAAACCTCATGAACATCTCTCTGACTTGGTGCTTGGTGGCATTATCGACCAAGATCTTGAAATCTATTCTGCCTGGTCTCATCAATGCAGGGTCGAGCTTTTCTGGATGGTTGGTGGTCATGAATGTGATACATTCTTCTGCACTTGCCACACCGTCAAGGGCATTTAATAATCCAGAAAATGTGACTCCAGAGGTATAGCCCTTCTCTTCGACTTGATCTCTCTTGTTGAAAGCAGCATCAATATCTTCCAAGAGCAAAATAGATCTCTCTGGTATATGATTCATTAAATGGTTCAAACGGTCATCTGTTAAGTTATTTTCCGACAAGTTCAAGATACAGATATTGTAGTCCAACTCTCCTGCCAATGCCTGGATAAAGGACGTCTTACCACTTCCAGGAGGTCCATATAACAAGTAACCTCTTCTGTATGGAATCCCTCTATTGTGATACCAATCGCCACTATTCAAAAAGTCCTTGACATCTGCAACAATAGATTCTGTGAGGCCCTGATCCAAAATAACCGACCCGAGCATTCTCTTTTTCCTAGGCTGACCAAATGGTCTCCATTCCGGCCCCCAAGATGTGTATAATACAGTTTTACCCTCTCGTGCCTTCAATGCCATTTTCTTTGCTTCTCCTAATAATTCACTGAATAAGTAACGATCTCGATAAAGCGTGGTTAATGTAACTGTTTCAAATGGCGTGCCACTGGTCATATCCAACAATCTTCCAGAACGCTCTCTATTCACCAACATGTAGGCACCTTTGTATCTGATTAAATGTTTACCTGGACCTGGTACCAACGAGAATTTGGTAGTGACAGCCCCGTTATCATGCTGTACGAAGTTTGTTTCCACAGATAAATGTCTAGAGCTTCTATGCTTATATTGAGACATCCATTCAAGAAACCAAAGGTACGACTTGTCCTTAGACGGAATCTCCAAGTCTACCAACATCTGTCGGTAAATGAAGCCCGAACTCTTAATGATTCCCTGTCTTGCCAAAGCCAAAGAAGTTCCCAACACCATTAATCCACCACCTGCTGCAAAATATGGATTGTTCACCATCACCTCGCTAAACCCCAGTTTTATCAATCCGAAATACGTTCCATCGGAGTTCTGTTTGATTTTTTCATAATCTATGGCTTGCACCGATGGTACTGACATATCCACGCTGCTATTTATGACTTCTAACCTTACTTGTCCGACCTGGGAATAGCTTCTTGAAGATTTTTTGACTTTCACTATACCAATTTCACACACTATATACAGGATCTTAATTTAAAATCATATTGATCACGAAGCTCTAGAGGCGAGTCCCATACGTTACACCAACTACTTCAGACACCACTCCTACTATAGACATAGTGGTATAAACAATATATCCAATTGCATAGATTATATAGAATCATGATTATGGAAAATGAAACAATTTCATCGTCATCAGGCACTTCTACTGAAAGCAACATTTCACAGACACAAGAAGTAGCCGAAGGCGGTGTCACGGCAACACAGGCTAGAATAAGTACCCACAGCAGTGACAAGTCTCTCAAAAGCAACAATCCGTTTTTGAGTTCCGAATCCTCCGTCAATGTCAAAGTGTACCAGAAAACGTTGATTACACCCGAGGAACTCAAGAAGTATCCGTTCAAGACTTTGAATAGAATATTGGATGATTTGAAGTGGACAATACCTTTCAAGAGTCAATATAACGAGAGCTTATTGAATTCTGTGCCAATTGATTATTCGCAAGGCTTAACTCATTTGGTGTGTTCCAAGGTTGCCAGTTATGATCTATTAACACTTAACAACAGTGTCACGTATTCACCTTCATCCGAAGAATTGGTGCTTGAGGATCGCGCCCAAACCCTAGTGGTTATAAGGGGATTGGTAGTGAATAGAGAAGAAGTCTATCATTTCCGATTATTGGCGTTGGAGAAAGTGTCGAACCCCTTTCAAAATAGTTCTATCGATATTCAGGAATATCATGTTATACCTAAATCCATTATATCCGGTGATGATTGTGATGCATTGAGGTGCAATGAGGAAGATGAGCCTTATTTGATTGATGATGCGTTTTTCATGAGTTCTAACAGTCCAAACAACCATATATTGAGAGTATCACTTTTCAAAGCTGAGTTTTCCAAGGAAGAATTGTTTCCCTTAACTGACGAGGAAAGCATAAAGGCCAGGTATTTGGCAGGTATTGAAAAGCATCCGAATTTATCCCCAGAAACAGTTCCAAATGTGGTTCATTGCTTCAAGACATTGATAAAAGTATTACGTGGTCCCATTTCTATGAAGCCTAACGACAATATAAAAACAATCAGTCTTAATCTGACAGTATTGGATACACAGATCGACGTGCTGTATCTTTTGGAGAAGCTATTGTTCAGACTCAACCAAGAGAAGACAGAATTGATTCCTCCCAATTTGAGCCTTTTGCCAGAAGTAAGGGAGTCATACATAAGGAAAGTTCAAGAACTTATTTACTTGGGCAAAATGTTTGGTAAATCCGTTACAAATAACGAGTTTGATGTCAACTATTCATATTCTGACAACTTATCGGTGGTATTCACAAAAATTCCCGAATACGATAAACATTTAAACCTTGTTCATTTCAAATCTCACAACTCCAACAAATATCCATTTTTGATAAACCTTAGCATTTGTTCTTATTTCCCGGATGAATTAATTATTAAATGCTTTGAGAATACTATCAAGTCGGATGTCAAGAATAAACTCTACTACGTTGATTCCATGGTGAACACAATTGATTTTAGAAATGGGTCTTCTGCAAACAACAAGCTAAAAAATTATATGAAGAATATGTCTGCTCAAGGGGATATGGTCGGATTCCTGGAATATATCGAAGCGATGAAAGTACTTGGACTTGCTGTCCGTGACAACAATGAAATCAACAATATTGACGACGAGGTGATTGTTGCAATGTACAAATCTTCATTCAAGAGTGACCCGAAGAACTATTCATATTTCAATCGTCAATTACAGAAGATTACAAAAGCAAGAGGATCCCAAACACTTAAAGAATATTTGGAAAATGAAATAATACCATTGAAGATTGCGTTGGATGAATTGAACATAGAGGAAATCACCGAGGATGACGTGGTAATTACTGCTTACGAATATAAATTAAATGAAGTGTTGCAAGCAAACGGTTTGAATCCTCAAGCCAGCGAGGTTGTGTTTTTACATAAGGCTTTATTGTCAGTAGCTGTGAACAGAAAGAGTTATCTTTTGTTGAACTACATTGAGACCAACCTCGCTGAAATCATCAAGCTACCAGCAGGAAACATAACGTACTCCAAAGCTCTTGAAATCCTTGGATGTGAAAATGTAACATCTGACTTTGAGGTTATTACCAATTTCCAAAGCAAGTTAACTTTGAACGATGTTAATGATATTGAAAGTGATATTCGAATTTTGAGATACTGTGTCAAAATGATTGCTGAAAACAAGAAGTCGGAAATATTATTCAGTTTCTTAAAGAACGGTAAAGTAGATCCATCATTGCTCCCGGCAGAAAACTGGCCCGCTGGTCTTGACAATATTGGAAATACGTGCTATTTGAATTCCTTATTGCAATATTACTTCTGTATCAAGCCTCTTAGGGATATGGTATTATCTTTTTCGGAGAACCAAGATATCAACTTGATTGACAATCGTAAAATCGGTGGAAGAAAGGTCGAGGTTTTCGAGATCCAAAGATCCAATCAGTTTATACACCATTTGCAACGTTTGTTCCATGAAATGATCACCACAAATAAGAGATGTGTGCAGCCATCGAAGGAATTGGCATATTTGTCGTTCTTGCCATCATCACAGCCAGTTTCTTTCAAAGAAGAGAGTGTTGACGAGGATTTAGAAAAAGAGGTAATTGTTGTTTCATCACAATCACCACCTCCTGAATCTGAAGATGTGGTGATGTTGGAGTCCGAGACTGCTGGAACGAGCGAGGAGCAAGCGGATCTCGAAGAAACAACAAATAGAATGAGTGAAGAACCGGTAGATACTGGAACCGAGGTACAAATCGTCCCTACAGAAGAAGCAGCTACAGACCCTAAATTTCTACCAATCAGTACTGATCAGATGGAAAGCACCATTGAAGTCGGAAGACAGCAAGATGTCACAGAATGTATTGAGAACGTCACCTACCAAATTGAATCTGCATTAATCCCAGAAAGATTGGACGACGACGGCGAGCAATATGATCTCATCAAGAAACTCTTTTATGGAAAGACCAAGCAGACCATCGTCCCGTTAGACTTGACTAAAGATACGCCAAGAATCTCGATTGAGCGTTTTTTCAGTTTGATCATCAACGTCAGCGATCATCCCAAAAATATCTACGATTCCTTGGACAACTATTTCAGCGAAGATTTGGTCAAATTAGATGATGGATACGTCAAAAAATCCATCACCATCTGCGAATTACCTGAAGTCCTCCAGTTCCACGTGCAAAGAGTCATGTTTGACAGAGAAAGATTAGTACCTTATAAATCTTTGGAACCCATTCCTTATAGTGAGAAGATTTATCTCGACAGATATCTAGATACCGAAGACGAGGACATTTTGAGCAAAAGAAGCGAGGTTTTCAAGTGGAAGTCTCAGATTCAAGAGTTGGTCGACAAGAAGAAGGAAATCTTGCTGATCGATGAACAAACCAGTTTGTCGATTATCGACTCGTTAACTTACACCAAGAAATTCCTTGAATCGAAAATCGCCAGCCACGACACGTTGAGCATCAATCCCTCCACAATCGTAGCCATCCAAGACCAGATTGACCTGTTGAAGTACGAACTCAGCACCATAGAATCCACATTATCCACCTTACATGAAAAAGTCTCGCAACAGTTTGTTACCTACACCAAAGTGGGATACTCCATCTTTGCCATATTCATCCATAGAGGAGAAGCAAGTTACGGCCATTATTGGGTGTACATCAAGGATCCTCATAGAAATGTGTTTAGAAAGTATAACGACGAGATTATCACCGAGGTCCCGATGCTGGAGGTCTTCAATTTCAACGAAGGAAATACAGCCACGCCTTACTATATCGTTTATGTCAAGGACGAGTTGGAGAAGGAGTATGTCGAGCCATTAAAAAGAGTTTTGAATAATTAGAACGGAGAATAATTAGAACCAGAATGATTGAAACTGATGCAGAATAATCAGAATCGTGAGATCTAAGTTGATTAGGATTATCGTGATCTAAGTTGAGGAAGTTATACATTTAAATAAGTTAAAGATATATCAAATTCAATTCTATCTAATATTTCATAACTAAATATATAATTTTTATATTTACTATTAATTTAGCATTATGATTATGGTGGTCTAAGTTCTCAGGAACTCTCACACCAGCACAAGCTACTCGCTCTGCTCAGTTACTTGTCAGATTACTTTACTGTACTTATAGTTCAAATGTCATTAATAAAAAGTACAAGAAGAATCGAAGAATATAAGAAAATAGTGATACAAGATTAAACATACAGAGCGAAGAAGTATAACAGAAGAGAATAAATAACGAGTAGAATAAATAGGCAATCTGAAACACAATGAGATATGATAACGTAGACTTAGTATAGTGTTTAATATCTATGTTTAGAAAATCGAGCCCATTAGCCAGTAGAAAGTTAGTATAGCACAATATTATTAAGCCAGTTGAAAGTTAGTATAGCACAATATGATTAACCCGGTAGAAAGTTAGTATAACACAATATGATTTAGCCAGTACTTTTAGACAGTAATTTTAGACAGTACTTTTTAGCCAGTTTTTAGCCAGTTTTAGCAAGTACTTTTTGCTACCTTCCCTAGACAACTATAACCTGCGCTTTTTGAATGTAAAACCATCATCTTTGGACTTGCCTTCTGTGTCCTTGTTCAAAAGAGAAAACATCTTGTTTTCAGAGCTTCCTTTGATGGAAATATCCAATTCACTGACGGATGGTAGTTGTTTCTTCTGTCCCTCTTCAGATGTCTGGTCCGATTTATTAGGTGGACCGTTGGAGGCGACATTTGGAGAATCTGTTCTAAGTGGGTTGATAGGTGGAATAAATCCCGTGTTTGAGTTAACTAGAGTAGATGACGCTGATGGTGGTGGAGGAGGTTGCGTTCCATATGGAGGGTAAGGAGCCGAAGGATGACGGAAAGATGGAGCAGAGGTTGGAGTGGATTGCTGGTTATAACTTTGCGCTTGTTGGTTCTGGTCATACAAGGAAGAAAACGAATTCCGCTGGTTGAAATAGTAACTAGAGGTTGGAATGTTGTAAGGAGCAGGTGGTGGATTCACAGCATCTGTAGCCTGAGAGTGATCAAGCATGGGGTTGGGGAGGGAGTTGGTACGCACGCCCTGACAATTGAGCCGATTATGCTGTATGGCAAGAAGTGGCTGGCTTTGCTCAGTGGAAGGAGGACCCATAATAGGAAAAGGATATTGAGGAGATTGCTTGACTTCTGGAGGTCCCTTGGTGTCGGTAAAAGACGACCGAGTTGAAGATGGCCGGTTTGGAGAAGAAAAATTTTGGAGGTTGGATGTTTGTGGAGGTTGGTTTGGATTCTGTTGTGTCTGGTTTATTCCGCCAATAGTCAATGGACTATAACTCTTTGACTTTGCCCGCATATGAAAGCTATTAGCAGCAACATTGGAATCTTCTACCGACGACCGCGACCCTTGTCTCGAAGGAACGGGTTGCAATGGGTCCATAACTGACAAATGTCGTCCATGCTCGTCTGCGCCCGCGGGATTAGCTTGGTTTAACTTGTGGGAGTTATAGAGGGCATAATGGTGATTCAATGGGTAATGCTGAGGGACGATGTTTATGTTTGAATTTGAAGGGTTTCTTGAATTTGTAACGTTGTGTGGTGAGTCATTCAAATGATAGTTGGACGGAGGATGGGGGACGTTATGTTGTTGCAGTTGCGAAGGAATTTGAGGAACATTTATGGTTTGAAGGAGAGATGCTTTCAATTTGGAGATTTGGGACTGGATTGGAACATGTGGGGCAGCCTGGTTACTTTGATGGGAAGAGTTACTTCTGGACATGGGTGAGGTGTTTGAATCGTCGTTTTCGAGAATGGTATTGTTTATGGGAGTTTTGTTATGTTTACGATCAGGATGTGCAGGTTTTGAGTTGAAGATATTAGTGTTGATGTTTGGCACATCTGGCTTTCCAGACTTCACAGGGTTGACGAATTTCTCAAACATTTCCAAGATATGGAGGCAGTCTGCTTGATTTCGCTTGAGATCATTGGCAACGGTGTCGTATTTGTTGTGCATTACCTGAAGTTCACTTCGTAGGAAATTGACTTGGTTATTGAGCTCAATGAATTTGAAGTTGATCGAATTTTCAAATGATGGGTTGGTTACAAGAGGTGGTGGCGGGGGGTACGAATGAGGGTGTGGGAGCTTTCCTTGTAAGTGTTGCGGATGGTCCAATTGAGGAGTCTTGATACTGACGGGGGAGTCTGGCGGTGCAGGCGAGTTTGCGCTGTTTTGAATAAGATTCTGTTGAAAATGAATATTTTCATGGAATTGTTGATGGAGAGAGTCAGACGAGCCATGTCTTGAGCGGATGGAAGACTCATCATCCGAGTACAGACGGAACGAGGGTCCCAATTGGTACATGGGTTGAGGGACGGCCATTTGTGGATTAGAGTGAGCGTTGTCATAATAGTCGTGGTCTGGGATGGCTGGATTTGATGTTGGAGGAAGAGATTTCAAATTGACAACTTCTTTGTGGGAATTGGTATTCTTTGAAGACCTACGTTTGATGTTTTTAAGAGAGTCTGTATCGCCCTTTCTAAATTGATTCGTTGAGTGACGGAACTCCCATTTGTTTGCCGAAGTTGTGGAAGTGCCACCTGAGAGGGCGTTCTTGGAGTCTGGGGCAGCGCCTCCTGAAGGATTAGGCGAATCTTGAAAGGTCTCATTAACCTTGTGGAACCCGTACATATTAAGTTGACGAATGAACGAAGCAATATTGGTGTGTTTGAAGTATTGAGCCAATACCTTAGAAAAGTCTTCGCCAGGGAGGAGACAAAATGAATCACTTGACGGGGACCACCAAATGAGATGGGAAATAGAAGGGTCATGAAGCATATCGTAGAGCTTATGGATAAACACAGTTTGGGTCTTTGAACCAGGGGCACCGGATGTCATAGATGTTGAAGTGTTTCGAGAAGGAGCAGGTGTTGGAGTATTGGAGTGTTTGTCGATAACCGACAGTTTATTGGCGACCGACATGGGAGAAGAGGGATATTGGAGATGGAACGAATATATGGAAGGTGCTATGTGATCAAGATATGCATGGTAAGTAGCAGCCAGGCACAGTTCAAAGAGTTAGTAAGGAAGCGTGGAGCGAAAACTGGTGGTAAAAAGCTTTCAAAAATTCTGGAGGACAAAAACAGACAAAATGATGGGACAAAAACAGACAAAATTAAAAATCAGATATTTCTACAGTAGGTCTGCCTTTCACACAGATGGTAATATTTAAGTAGGAAAGAAGAATAGACTAGTGGTGATATGCCAGTCGCACGATATAAATATCAGTAGGTGTAGGAGCCCTCCGATACTTTCAAGTACTATAAGGGGATAAGACAATGTATGACTAGAACGGAATGGGGTGCGATTAGCAGGAGATTAGTACTGGCACGATTATACGAGAATTTCATACCACAATAATCGTTTCAGCACATTTTGCCAGAAATAATGTAGAGTAAAACCGACTACAAACCTCTTACGCATGTTCCCGCCGAGTATTGGCAAGTGCTTCCGAGAACTCGGCACTTGAATATTGTTGCATTCAGACAATCGTTTCGGACAAAATATTCCGGACAGCCTACAAAATATTCACATGGAGGAAGCACGATCCGACACGACCCAGAATAACTGGTATTGAGCAGGATTTTGCCATGATAGCACACCTATACGGCAGATTTGCGATAGCTCGGAGTATTAGGAAACTGTCTTAGTTCAGGAACAATCACAGACATTATGATTTAGAACTTCCTTATTTGCCCAATTCTACGTAAGTCTTTGTGCAATCCGTGCCTCCAGGGCCGCACAAACAGTGACAAAAAAAGGAATTTTGTGCGAAACGGGAAACAAACCGCATATATCTAATGAATCGAAAGAGATGAAGCAACAGAACATAAGCCAGGCAAGAATACCAAGCATCAGTGTTGGATGTTCCTGGGTGTTCCTAGGGTTCAGTCATGTAACTTGCAAAGCGCTAGCAACTGCGCACAATAACCCTGGCCATGTCAGGAACCATCAAAGTGGCACCCCCATAAACGGAACTAAACAAGAGGGTGCACTTTCAAAAATAATAGCAAATAATACCCACAATTTGAAGGTTTCAGGGAATTAAGGAATTTGAGAATTTAGAGAATATAGAGAATCTACAAGTTCCCTAGGTTTCTTGCCATATTCGGAAGTTCATATTAAGTAGTCTACAATATCTAATCTGTTTTTCCTATTAGTTTTGCTTGATCCATGACAGATTCTAGGATCTAGATTGCTTAGCGAAGAATGGAACCCAGCCGTTGCTAATCTGAGGAGCTTACATCCATATACGACGAGCCCCACGACCGTTCATTGGATCTTGGCGACCTTGTCGGGAACAATCCATCACATAAACCCCACCAACTGCAAAAGATATTGAATCCAACTGCGCCCGACAATGCATCGGAGATTTAGCAAGAGTTGCCGCAACTTGCAGGGATATTTCATGCGTGAGAACTGGTGTGCGCGCACAGTTCACATAACAGTGCTAATTTGAATGTATATAGAGATGAATTGGTGACTGCGTGAAAAAGAAATTATCACATTATTAACAGATGACTGATTGGCCGTTGGTAGTCAGGAATACGAGAAGTGGTGAAGTGGTGAAGTGAAAGAGGGTGAAAGTGGAGGTGAGGTGGAGGAGAAGTGGCGATGAGTGAATTCTCAGTGGTGGCAACAGCAATGAAAGGCAGCGAGAGTTTCAAAGTCTTGGAATCACAGAGTTTCAGAGTTTCAGAGTTCAGAGTTTCTCCCTCACCACCACACCCTCACCATCCAACCTAACCAAATATTTTCCATATTTTCCTATTTTCTTTTTCCTTTTCCTTATTCAACATGGCTGCTAACAACAGTGACGAAATACAAACCTGTCCGTAAATCATACTACAATATGCACTAGGCAGCCCTTCAAGATCGTTTCACTACGTAGACATGCAGCGCTTATGCAAACGTACTCTTGCCATAGCAAGAGTCAGAAGACGGAAATCATTGGATGTCGCCGTGGATGACTTTCCACCGTTCACATTCTAATATACAGGCACAAATTTATCACCAATTTCAACGGGGCGAAAAAAAGGATAGTGACCAACTCATGTGCAATCGTCAACTTATCAGAGACATGAAATTGGTGATATTTTCATGATTAGGTGCAACACTTTGGACTCGTCAAATTTGCCACCGGGTCCATCGTGAGCGTGGGTCATTGTAGAATTTGCAAGTGACGTTGCGGGAGTGACGTTGTGGGAGTGACGATGAGTAAATTCCACGTCGTCGTTTCATGGTCCACCTTCTCCTTTCCAGTAATATCTTACTCCTTCTAATCTACTAGTCGGTCTTCTGCTTCTCAAATTTGGATTTCTTTTTTTGCTTTTAAAATTGACCACCAAATTTTTCTGAGAATTCAAATTTTCTCAACAAACTTCACCCTTTCTAACTATTACTCATCATCAAGTTATTGGTATGATGAACTCCCAGATGAACAATACTTCAGACAATCAAGAACAGGTGTTTCAAGAAGATTCATTCAGACCGGTATGTTTTGACAAATCGTCGTCACCAAATTCGGGTCCTCCAGGGAGCAACAATAGCCAGGGCCAAAGTAATAGGAGTTCGGGAGCAGGCACAACTGGTGCTGAAGCCAACGCAGCAGCAGCTGCAGCAGCTGCTGCAGCTGCCACTGCAACTT
>Ga0065707_10082114_pt1 | contig 21501 bp, 19 predicted proteins | sample SwiRhicommuniRL3_FD_59094 | JGI IMG/M metagenome (GOLD analysis project Ga0065707, IMG submission 59094) | Switchgrass rhizosphere bacterial communities from Rose Lake, Michigan, USA - RL3 v2 (version 2) | ecosystem: Host-associated > Plants > Roots > Rhizosphere > Soil | place: East Lansing...
CCGACGGCGGCCAGGCCGGCATCGATACTTTTGTCGCGGCCGTATCCGACGGCACGCAATTCGACGCAGTCATCACCGACCTCGGCATGCCCTACGTCGACGGCCGCCGCGTCGCCGCCGCAGTCAAAGCCGCATCCCCGACCACGCCAGTCATCATGCTCACCGGCTGGGGCCAGCGCCTGCTCGACGACAACGACCTGCCTCAAGACGTCGATCGCGTCCTGAACAAGCCGCCCACGCTGGCGGAACTACGGCGGGCGATTGCGGATCTGGTGCATCCTTGATTTAGCTCATCCGGATTCCCGCTGGCGCTTCAAGATGAAGATTGGGGACACGCACCTTACGCTGCGCTACAGGAGCATGTCCCCGGAATCATCCCCGGAACCTTGTGGCAGTTGGGAAAATGGAAGTTTGCTGAGAAATGGAGGGATTTTGCGCGGAGTATCCGATGGAGAATGGGGACACTCGTCGCGGCCGCGACGAATGTCCCCGATCTTCATCCGCTACTCCGTCTACTTCCCACTCAGCGTGCGCATGAGTTCGTACCAATGCGTCAGTCCATTGTAGAACGACGCTACCGGAATGCGTTCGTTCAGGCCGTGGGAGAAGTTGTCGGTGTCCTTGATGAACATGCCGCTGGCGCCGTACGTCGGAATGCCGGCGGCGCGGAGGATGCTGCCATCGGTGAAATAGGAAGCTTGATCGGGGACGATCTGGAGGCCCGGATAGGAAGCGTGTACCGCCTTGGTGACGGCGTTCAGTACGTCGGTGCGGACGGGAGAAGCGACCGAGTCCGAGGCGGGCCAGGCTAGTTTGATTTCGATCTTGTTGCCGACCGCTCGCTGCAGGTCGGCGCTCACGCTCGCGGCGGATGTGCCGGGAAAGATGCGGCAGTTGACGGTGGCAGTGGCGGACTGTGGCAGGGCGTTATCGGCGTGGCCGCCCTTCAGCATGGTGGCGATACATGTCGTGCGAGTGCGGCCGACGTAGGCCGGTTCGAGTGCGAGTCGGTCGGACGCAGTGACGTCGTTGGGATTCGCGGCGAAGCGCACCATGGCGTCGCCTAGTTCGCCGCCAGTCGCACGACCGGAGGCTGCGAAACTGCCGAGCGTCCACTCATTCGATTGCACCGGGAATCGATACGCCTGCACGGCTTTCAAGGCGTCGGCGAGATCGTAGATGGCGTTCTCGATTCGCGGCTCCGAACTGTGGCCGCCGGGATTGCGGGCGGTCAGCTCGAACGTTGCATACGATTTCTCGGCGCCCTGCAGATAATAGAACCTGGGTTTGCCGGTGTCGGCCGCGAGCACGCCGCCGCCGCCATCGCCGTTGATTGCGAGTTCCGCATCGACGAGATCGCGATGCTTCTCGACCAGGTCGCGAGTGGTGGCCTGCGCCGTTTCCTCGTCGCCGCTGAATGCGACGATCAGGTCGCGCTTGGGAACGAACTTCTCCCGCTTCAGGCGCAGGAAAGTCTCGGTGATCGCGGCGAGATCGGCCTTGACGTCCCAAGCGCCGCGGCCGAAGAAATAGCCGTTCTCCTCGATCAGTGTAAACGGATCGCGCTCCCAGTCCTGTGGATTGGCCGTTACGACATCCATGTGCGCGAGCAGCAGAATGGGTTTGCCGCTGTGTCCATTTCCCGGATAGCGCACCACCAGCGACGCCGTTTCGCCCAACGGCAGGACATGGATATCTTCATCCGCAAAGCCGCCCGCGCGGAATTTGTCAGCCAGGTAGGTCGCCAGCGCCGGCACCTGGCCCAAGCCTTCGGATGTCTTGAACGACACCGCCTTCGCAAAGATCTCGCGGGCCTCGGCCTTGACGGCTTCCGGAGCGCCGGCTGCTCCCGCGTTCGCAGCCAGGCAGGTGAGCGTGAACAGTGGAGCAGCGATGCGCATGAGGGCTCACAGTGGGGGTGACGGAGTGGGCGGTGGATCGACTGCGCAGGGCAGGGAATAGACAACCAGCTCCAGATCGATACCGTTCAGGCTGCGCACCTGGCGTTCGCTCACCGACACGCCGCCGAGGTGCTCGGCGATCTTTCGGCTGGACAGGTTGCGGCGATCGACCGGGTAGATGAAAGCGTCGACTGCCAGTTGCTCGGAGCTCCAGGCATGCAGCGTAGCGATCGCCTCTCGCCCCAGGGCCCGGCCATGAGCTGCGACTTTCAGCCAGATGCCGAATTCGGGCCGGCGTGGATTGCCGCCGCCGTGCAGTCCGCAGCTACCGAGGAACTCGCCGGTTGTCTTGTCCACGATGGCGAAGGTGAGGTCCGTCCCCGCCCGCCACTGCTGCAGGGCCCGATCGATGAATTGATAGGTTTCCTCGATCTGCCGCGGGCTCGGTGGAAACATCCAGGCGGCCACGGCCGGCGTGAATTCCTGGAAAATCTCCTGGGCGAATTCGCGCGACATGGGCACCAGTGCAATCCGTGCTCCTTCCAATCGCGCCGGTCCGACGACGATCTCGCCGTTCTTCGCTCGCAGCGTCATTACTCGTTGGCCGTGTAACTCAAGCTCACGCGCCAGCCCTGCATGCTGGAAGGCACTGAGACGGATGCATGGGCTTCGGACCTGCTGCCATCCCAGAAAGCTACCTGGGTGTCCGCCAGCGACAGCGTGGCGCCGACGGCCTGCATTTTCTGGCGATATTCCTTGGACGCGAAATCGTAGGACGGCTTGCCGCGTTCCTTGCTGATGCGCTGCTTCAAAGCAGTGTAGAGCGCCGTCGCTTCTGCCTGGTCCTTCACCGGAAAGATATATGCGCCGCGAAACAAGCGGCCGTCACGGCAGGCATACCCGACTACCGCATCGCGATCCAGCTCGCGTGCGTTGAACGCGTACTGGAATCCGGAAGGGAGCCGGCCTTCGACGGGCTGCGAGCCCTGTGCTTTCTCCAACGCGGTGACCCGGTCGCACGGCGCTTTGAAGTCGAGGACGCGGAAGTCGGCGGCGAACGCGTGAGTGGAAAGGAGGATGGAGGCGGCGATTGCGTAGTGGATCTGCATGGGGAGCGGATCATTGTCCAAAGGAGGGAGGCAAATTATACGGGGACTCTGCTCGCTGCCGCGAGCAATGTCCCCGGGAAATTCCGAACAATGACGCTCGGCGGCGCGTACTGAGGAGGCCACCACGGAGACGCACGTGATCACCGACCTCTGGTACAAGAACTGCATTATTTACAGCCTCGATCTCGAGACGTTCATGGATGGCAACGGCGATGGCTGCGGCGATTTCCGCGGCCTGATGCAGCGGCTCGATTACCTGGATACGCTCGGCGTCGACGTGATCTGGCTGGCGCCGTTCCAGCCTTCACCGAACCGCGACAACGGCTACGACATCTCCGATTACTACGGCGTCGATCCGCGCCATGGCTCGAGCGGCGAGTTCGTCGAGTTCATGAACCAGGCGAACAAGCGCGGCATCGCCGTCATCATGGACCTGGTCGTCAATCACACGTCCGACCGGCATCCCTGGTTTCAACAGGCCCGCGGCGATCGCGAATCGCCGTTTCGCGATTACTACATCTGGTCCAAGAAGCGCCCCGCCGGCTGGAACAAGGGCATGGTGTTTCCCGGTGTCCAGAAATCCGTGTGGAGCCGCGACGCACGGGCCAAGGAGTACTACTACCACTGTTTCTACGATTTCCAGCCCGACCTGAACATGGACAATCCGCACGTACGCAGCGAAATCCTGCGGGTGATGGGCTACTGGCTGCAGCTCGGCGTGGCTGGATTCCGCATGGATGCGGTGCCGTTCGTGATCCAGGGATCGCCGCTGCGGGAGCGCAAACCCAAGGAGCATTTCGACTGGCTCGAGGAAATGCGCCGCTTCCTGCAATGGCGCTCGCGCGACGCCATCATGCTCGGCGAAGCGAACGTCCTGCCGAAGGATACGCAGCCCTACTTCGGCAAGGACGGGCAAGGCATCCACATGATGTTCAACTTCTTCGTCAACCAGAACCTGTTCTTCGCGCTGGCATCGGGCGACGCGACGCCGCTGGCGGATGCATTGAAAGCCACGAGCCGGATCCCGGCCACATCGCAATGGGCGCAATTCCTGCGCAATCACGACGAACTGGATCTCGGCCGGCTCGACGACGAGCAGCGTGCCACGGTCTTCGAGCGGTTCGGCCCCGACCCGCAGATGCAACTCTACGATCGCGGCATCCGGCGGCGGCTCGCTCCGATGCTGGGCGATCGCCGCAATCTCGAACTCGCATATAGCATGATGTTTGCGTTGCCCGGCTCGCCCGTCGTCCGCTATGGCGATGAGATCGGCATGGGCGAGGACCTGACGCGTCCGGAACGCGAAGCGGTGCGCACTCCGATGCAATGGTCGAACGAACGCAACGCCGGTTTCAGCACGGCGAAGCGCCTGCACAACCCGGCGATCTCCGGTGGCATCTACGGCTGCGAACAGGTCAATGTCGAATCGCAGCGGCGCGATCCGCAGTCGCTGCTGAACTGGACCGTGAAAATGATCCGGCTGCGCAAGGAGACCCCGGAGATCGGCTGGGGAAAATGCAGCGTGCTGAAGACCGGCAGCCGCGAGGTACTCGGTTTGTGTTACGAATGGCGCGACAACCGGGTCGTGGTGCTGCATAACTTCTCACGCCATCCGCAGGAGGTGAAGCTGAGGATCGACGGCCCCGGCGGCGACCTGCTGGCCAACCTGCTGGTCGAGAATGAAAGCCGCGCCCATGACGACGGCGTACATCGCATCGCCATGGATGAGTTCGGCTATCGCTGGTACCGGGTGGGCGGCATGAGCTATGCCTTGAACCGGTCGCGGGGCATGCCGGATGCTCAGAATCCGCACCTGTGATTCGCTGGCGGATGTGAAGCATTCGTCGGACACGTGCTCCACCGCCCGGTAAAACGTGCGTTCCCACGCTGCTGTGGGCAGAATCGGTACCCGGTTCGCAACCGCACACCCCAAGGAGTCGCGATCATGCAGGATCAAGTCAACCCGTACGCTCCGCCGCAGGCAGTAGTACGCGACGCAGCCCCGGATGCAGGTGAATTCAACTTGGCCACGCGCGGCAGCCGGCTGGGCGCAGCATTGCTGGATGGTCTCATCGGATTCGTCGCCGGCCTGCCTATGATCATCGCCCTGGGTTCCAGTCTCGCCACCATGGGCGGGGATCCCGCCGCAATGAATCCTGCATACCTGCTACAGGCCGCCGGCAAGGCGTCCGCGGTCTCCGGATTGTTGTACCTGGCATTGATCGTCGTCACCATCGTCCTGGTCAGCCGCAACGCACAGACCATCGGCAAGAAAATCGTCGGTATCAAGGTCGCCCGGTCCGACGGCTCCAAGGCGACGCTCGGCCGCATTTTCTGGCTGCGCAACGTCGTCAACCTGCTGCCCTCGCTGATTCCGTTCGTGGGCAGCATCTACGGGCTCGTGGACACGCTCTTCATCTTCAGCGAGAAGCAGCAGTGCCTGCACGACAAGATCGCCGACACGATCGTGATCCGCGCCTGATCCACCCCAGAGCATGCCCCACGGTGATTCAGGCAGGGTCGATTCACGCAGGGTCGATTCAGGCAGAACCGATTCAGCCGGGGCCGACCTGGACACGGTCGTCACTGCCGAGACTCCGGAAGGCATCACTATCGAGCTGCGGCCGGCGGGGCTGTCGCCGCGCTGCTATGCCTATGTCATCGACCTGCTGATTCGCTTTGCCATCCTGCTGGCATGTTCGATGCTCGCGCGCTTCATGGAAGGGGTCGGCACCGCGATGATGCTGATCCTGTGGTTCGGGCTCGAATGGTTCTATCCGGTGGCATTCGAACTGAGCCGCTGGGGGACTACGCCGGGCAAACGTCTGTTCGGACTCAAGGTGGTGATGGACAGCGGCCTGCCGATCACGCCCGCCGCGTCCATCACCCGCAATCTACTCCGCACTGCCGATTTCCTGCCTTTATTGTACGGGCTTGGCTGCATCAGCATGCTGGTGCGCGAAGATTTCAAACGGCTCGGTGACGTTGCCGCCGGCACGCTGGTGGTTTACCAGGCACCGCGGGCAGCGAAAGTGATCGCCAGCGAAATCGCGCCCATGACGCCGGCGATAGCGTTGACCGCTCGCGACCAGGCAGCCATCGTAGCGTTGGTCGCACGAGCGCCGAAGCTCACGCCCGAACGACTCGATGAGCTGGCGGCGCTGGCTGCCGCCGTCAGCGGCGACGCTGGAAAATCCGGTCCCGAAGTCACGCGTCGCGTATTGTCTGTCGGCCAATGGCTGCTCGGCAGGCGTTGACGACCATGACGCCGCTGCAATTCGAACAGCTGTACGAAGCGACCTGGAACGAACTCGACGTGGCGCTCCGGCAATTGCGCGATGGTAAACGACGCGGCGAACAACCCGTGGCCGGAGAGCGATTCGCCGAACTCTATCGGCGCTGCTGCGAACAGCTTGCACTCGCCCGCGCACGCACCTATCCAACGCACCTGATCGATCGCCTGGACCACCTGACCGCCGAAGCGCACCAGGTGATCTACCAGCGCAAGGAGTTCGGCATGCAACGCCTGGCCGAACTCGCCGTTCGCGAATTTCCGCTGGCGGTGCGGGCTCACGGCACTTACGTCTGGATCGCGACCGCGGTATTCGTGGTGCCGCTGGTAGCGCTGGGGCTGCTCGTCTATTTTCGCCCCGAGTTGATACTGTCCATGGTCGATGCCGGCCATGCCGCGGATTTCGAACGGATGTATGCGAAGGATGCGGACCACATCGGCCGGACCCTGGCGGCGGACACCGATTGGGCGATGTTCGGTTTCTATATACGTAACAACATCGGCGTCGCGTTCCAGTGCTTCGCGGGCGGCCTGTTCGCAGGCATCGGCAGCCTGTTCTTCCTGGCTTTCAATGGCGGGCTCGCCGGAGCGGTGGCAGGCTACCTGACCGAGCGTGGCCTGTCGTCTACGTTCTATTCGTTCGTCGTGACGCATAGCGCGTTCGAGTTGACCGCGATCGTTCTGTCAGGTGCCGCGGGATTGCGGCTGGGACACGCGATGATCGCACCGGGGCGATTCACTCGCCGGCAGGCGCTGGTGAATGCATCGCGGGAGTCCATCGTGGTGATCTACGGCGTCGTCGCGATGTTGCTGATTGCCGCGGCGCTCGAGGCATTCTGGTCGTCGGCGCAATGGATTCCCACTGCCGTGAAATACAGCGTCGCTGCATTGTGCTGGATCGGAGTGCTGAGCTACCTGGCATTGCAGGGCCGCCGTGCAAGTTGAAGCCTTTGCAATCCGCCTGCGCCGGCGCGGCAACCTCGAAGCCGCCGATCTTGGCGTGCGTCTCTGCCAGAGCTCGGCACGCCAGGTCTACGCCTGTTATTGGACCGTCGCACTGCCGGCGATCCTGCTGTGCCTGGGCAGTTTCGAAATCGCTGCCTGGCTGCCGACTACGGCCTTGTGGCTGTTCAAGCCCTGGCTCGACCGCACGATCCTGTTCGCGTTGTCGCGTGCGGCATTCGGCGTGTCTACTTCGCCTCGCGATCTGTGGCTCGCGCAACGGCAGGTCTGGTGGAGCCAGTTGCTGAGCACCTGGACCATCCGGCGCTTGTCGCCATGGCGTTCGTTCACGCAACCCGTCTATCAACTCGAAGGATTGAAGCTCGGCGAACGCGGCCGTCGCGTTGCGTTGATCCGTTCGGGGAGAGGCGGCTCGGCGGCGTTGATGACCAGCGCCTTCAGCTATGCCGAAATGGTGCTGACGCTGGCGCTGATCTCGCTGCTGTTCTGGTTCACGCCGGGCGACCGGACGCCGCAGTTCCAGAGCATCTTCTCGCCCGAAGGGGAACGCATGTGGCAGTTCATCTTCGCCGTCGCCTATGCGCTGGTGGTCGCGTTCCTGGAGCCGTTCTATGTAGGCGCCGGCTTCGGGATGTATCTCAACCGGCGTGTCGAATTGGAAGCGTGGGATATCGAACAGGAGTTTCGCCGTGCCTTCGCGCCGTGAAGCGCCGCTGCGCAGTGCGATCGCTGCCGTCACGTTGGTGGCGATTGCGTTCGCATGCGAAGCCGATGCACAGGATGTCGAGAAGCGTGCGACCGATGCAGTGCCAACCACGACGGAAGTTCGCGCTGCCATCGCCAAACTGCAGAGCGATCCGAATCTCGCTCCCGAGCGCAAAACGCGCACGCTGAAATGGAAAAATACCGAGCGTCCGCAAAAGCCGCCCACCATCGCGGAATGGGTGGCCGATCTGTTCAAATGGATCGGGAATACCGCACGTATCGTGGTGTGGGGCATCATCGCGATCCTGGTCGCGATGTTCGCAGTGGTGGTGCTCCGCCAGTTGCGGCAAATGGAATTGCGCAAGGCCGAACGTCGCAGCGATGCACCCACGCACGTTCGCGATCTCGATATTCGTCCCGAAAGCCTGCCGGACGATATCGGCGCGGCGGCGCTCGCACTCTGGGAGCGAGGCGAACAGAGGGCTGCGTTGTCCTTGCTGTACCGAGGCCTGCTGTCGCGGCTGGTGCATGCGTACCAGGTACCGATCAAGCAATCGAGCACGGAAGGCGATTGCCTGGTACTCGCCGAGAATCAGTTGCAACGGGACACGGCGGACTATGTGAACCGGCTCATCCGCGTCTGGCAACGGACGGTGTACGGCGGCAAGGAAGCGCAGTCCGCCGAGGTTCGGGAATTGTGTGCGCGGTTCAGCGTAGCGTTGCCTGTCGTCGCTGTCGCAGGTGAGCCCACATGAGATCGCGCCTGCTCCTCTACGGATTCACCATCGTGGTGATCGCGGGCTTGATCTTCTGGATCGCACGCAACTCGTATTGGGAAGACGTCATGGTGCCGATGCCGCTGCGTGGCGAAGCGATCGGTAATCCGTTCTACGCTGCGCAACGCCTGTCCGAATCTTTGGGAGCACGGACCGAGTGGCGCAAGACGCTGGGAGAGATGCCATCCACAGACGCCGTGATGTTATTGCAGCACTGGAACTGGGACCTGATCGAACCGCGCCGCCAACAACTCGAGCGCTGGGTGGAGAACGGCGGCCGGCTGGTACTGGACAACACGTTCTATATCGAGGAGGACGGTCATTTCCAGCGCTGGAGCGGCTTGAGCAATCGATACCTGTGCCGGGGCGATCCGAGGAAATGCTCGGATTCGAGCGTTAAGTCCCCGAGTTCAAGCGACCAGGGGGACGAGATGGAAGACGACGCGACACCTGCCAAGCCGGATGACTATTGCCGTGAGCTGCAGGCGAGCGCGCCTGCGCCTGGCCAGGCCGACGTGACTCACTACTCCGTCTGCACCATCCGCCCGTTCTTCACTCTGCACAGTCAACATGCCGCGCCCTGGTCGCTGTCGCACGGCAACCAGGTCGATGCGATCCGCGTCCCAGTCGGACGCGGCAGCGTCACGATGGTCAATGCCGTGCCGTTCGGCAATCGCGACCTGGTCCACGCCGATCATGGATTGCTGTTCGCCGCCGCCACGCAGCTGCATCGCGGCGACCTGATCGTATTCATGTCCGAGGAGAAGTACGCCTCGCTGCTCGAATTGATCTGGAAATACGCAGCGCCGTCAGTCGTGCTCGCGCTGCTGCTACTTGCAGCGGCGTTGTGGCGTAATGGCGCCCGCTTCGGGCCCCCGGTCGCAGCCGTGGATAGCGCACGCCGTTCGCTGGTCGAGCAGATCGTCGGGACAGGTAGATTTACGTTGCGCTTCGGCGGCGGCAAAGCGCTACATGCGGCAGCGGTGCGTGCTCTGCATGAGGCGGCAGCCAAAAGGCTCCCCGGCTATGCACGCATGGGCACTGAAGATCGCGTGGCGCAAATGGCTCGCGTGACCCAGACCGATCCGCAGGCGCTTGCCGAGACCATGAATTACAGCGGCGCACGCGGTGCCCGCGATCTGAAACACGCGGTCGAATTGCTGGAACGAGTTCGCCGCAGACTACTGGCCAGGAACGGATCGGGAGATACCTTGCATGCAGGCTGAAGCCACCACCCTCCAGAAAGCCGCGGATCTGCTGGAGCGATTGCGAGCGGAGATCGGCCACGCCGTCGTGGGGCAGGACGATGTCGTGCGGCAGGTCATCGTCACTTTGGTTGCATCGGGACACGCACTCATCGAAGGTGTGCCGGGACTGGGGAAGACGTTGCTCGTGCGTGCGCTCGCCCAGGCGATGACGCTGAACTATGCACGCGTGCAGTTCACTCCAGACATGATGCCTTCGGACATTACCGGCCATGCAGTGCTCGATCCCACGACGCGCGAGCTGCGAGTGGTGAAGGGACCGGTATTCACGCAATTGCTGCTGGCCGACGAAATCAATCGTGCGCCGGCGAAGACGCAGAGCGCCCTGCTCGAAGTCATGCAGGAATACCAGGTGACGCTGGAAGGACAGACGCAGCGCCTGCCGCAACCGTTCTTCGTGCTGGCGACCGAGAATCCCGTCGAAACCGAGGGAACCTATCCTTTGCCCGAGGCGCAGCTCGATCGGTTCCTGCTCAAGATCCAGATCGGCTATCCCACGGCGGAAGAAGAGGCGGCCGTGGTGGCACGCACGACGACCAATCAAACCGGCGATCAATTGCCTCTCGACGGTGTGAAGCCCTGTGTGAACGAACGCGCCATCCTGACATTGCAACAGATCGCCGCTCGCCAGCGCACCGATGCGAGCGTGATCGACTACGCCGTGCGCATCGTTCGCAGCACTCGCGACTGGCCTGGCTTTGCGGTCGGTAGCGGATCGCGCGGTGCGATCGGCTTGATTCGGGCGGCTCGCGTCGTGGCATTGTTGGACGGACGCGATTTCGTTACGCCGGACGACGTCAAGCGCATTGCCTTGCCTGCATTGCGTCATCGCGTCGCATTGACGCCCGATGCACTGCTCGAAGGGCGCTTGCCTGACGACCTGCTCAGTGCGGTGATTGAAAGCGTCGCTGCGCCTCGGTTGTGAGACTGAGACCCCTCCCCAGTCCCAGGATGTTGGTTGCGCTCGGCGTGGGCGCGATCGCGATCTTGATTGCGCTCATCGCTGGCCTGTCCATCGGGCAAGCGACCATCGTCGCAGCCGCATGGATCGTGTTGCTAGGCGTGATGGCGGCATTCGACTATGTCGCTTCGTCGCGTGCCTGGACGGAGTCCGCTGTCGAGATGTCGCGGCTGTTGCCGGCCGCCTTGGCGATTGGCGTGCATCGCGAGGTGCGATTGGAGTTCAAAGCCGCTAGCGGCGCTGACTGGCGCTGCCTGCTGCACGATCACGCGGATGGATCGCTGATCACGACGCAAATGCCGGCGACGTTCGCCTTGGAAGCCGGCAAGGTTGCGACGTTTGCGTATTCCATTACTCCGACTCGACGCGGCGAAGTCACGTTCATGCCAGCGGATATCGCGGTGCGCTCGCAGTTCGGCCTGTGGGATCTGCGGACTCGCATCGGTACGCAGCAGACAAGGCGCGTCTATCCGGATTTTGCCCAGGTCGCACGCTACGCATGGCTTGCCGGCGACCGGCGACTGGCTGAAATAGGCATCAAGACTTTTCAGCAACGCGGCGAGGGCACGGATTTCAAGCAGCTGTCCGAGTATCGCGTCGGCGATGCGATCCGCCACATCGATTGGAAGGCGACGCTGCGTTTCGGCAAGCCCATCGTGCGGGAATTCCAGAACGAGCGCGATCAATGCGTCATGCTGCTGCTCGACTGCGGCCGCCGCATGCGGGCCGACGATCGCGATCGGCAGATCGGCGCCGCTCACTTCGACCAGGTGCTCAACGCGGTGATGCTGTTGACCTACGTCGCTCTCAAGCAAGGCGACGCGGTCGGCGCCGTCACGTTCGGCACGCCGCCTGGCGACGAACGCTACTTCGCTCCGAAGAAAGGCGCCGCGGCGCTGAATGCGCTCATGAGCGAAATCTATTCCGTGCAGCCGACGCCGACGCACTCGGACTATCTTGCTGCCGCTCGCGATTTCATGCGCCGGCAACGCAAACGCTCGCTGGTCATCGTCATCACCAACTTCCGCGACGAAGACGCCAGCGAACTGGGACAGGCGCTGACGCTGTTGCGCACGCGGCACTTGGTGCTCACAGCCAGCCTGCGCGAACGTGTCGTCCGCGAACTCGGCTCGCAGCCGCTCGGCGGCAGCGAGGCTGCTTTGGAAATCGCGAGCGCTCATCTATACGAGCAGGCCCGTCGCGATGCGTTCAATCGAATCGCCGCGAAAGATGCGCTGATGGTCGATGCCGAGCCGGAGCGATTGGGTATCGAGCTGGTGAATCGCTACCAAGCCGTGAAGCGCGCGGGGCTGATCTGATACCAATCTGCTTCTGCTCCGGTTCGCCGGCGGTCCAGACCTGGGGCCGGACGCAGCAGGACGGACCCGGGAATGCCAGCTCGCGAGCATACCGTTGCCCCGTGGCGCAATACAGGCATTGGATGAGAGCCTTGTCAGGGTCGTGCGTAAAAAGATCTGCATACTGTAGTTCCGGCGGCGCGGGCCGATAGCCCGGTCCGGAACCTCGACATCCTGCATCGACAGGCCGGTAAGTATGAATTGGAAAGTGCGCACGCAGCTCTATTGCCTGGTCGGGGCGATGCTCGTATTAATGGTCGCCGTGGGCATCGCCGCCAATCGCGGCATGTCGGGCGCCAAGGACGAGATCCAAAGCGTCGAGCTCACCAAGCGCATCCTGCGCAACCAGATCGAAGCGGACATGATGCACGACGCGCTACGTGCAGACGTGTTGTTCGCAACCCTCGCGGCATCGAAGGCCGAATCCGACCAGGTCGCCACGGATCTTGTGGAGCACGCGACGCAGTTTCGCAAGTTGATGGACGAGAACGACGAGCTGGCGACTGAGCCTGAAGTGAAGCAGGCGCTGGCTTCCGTGGGGCCGCTGGTACGTACCTATATCAGCGATGCGGAGGCCATCGTTGCCGCTCTTCGCGCCGACTCGCAGCACGGACGTGCCATGATGCCGACCTTCATGGACAGCTTTCGCGCACTGGAAGGCAAGATGTCCGACGCCAGCGACCGCATCGAGGCCAGCGCCAAGCGGGCGGAGGAGGGAGCGCACTCGGAATTGAATGCAGCCACCAACGTGAACCTGGCCGGCGTGATCGGCGCATTGATCGTCGGCGCTGCGCTGGCGATGTTCATCGTGCGTGGCCTGTTACGCGGGATCGCCAGCCTGTCCCGAACGATCACTCCCATCGCACGCGGCGAACTAGGCGCTCCGATCGAAGACGGTGGCGACAACGAATTCGGCCAGTTGCTGTCGCAGATGCGCTCGATGGACGGCATGCTGGGCACCGTCATCGGCAAGGCCCGCGAAACTGCCGATGCTCTCGGCGAAGCGGCTCGCCAGCTCTCGCAAGGCAACGACGACCTCAATCAGCGCACGCAGGAACAAGCGGCGGCGCTCGAGGAAACCGCGGCCAGCATGGAACACATGGCGACGACGGTGAAGGCCAACGCGGACAGCGCACGCAACGCGAGCACCCTGGCTCTCAATGCACGCACCCAGGCGGATCAAGGCGAGACCGTGGTGGCCAACGCCATCGCGGCCATGGACGAGATCGGCGTGTCGAGCCGCCGCATCGCCGACATCATCGGCACCATCGACGAAATCGCCTTCCAGACCAACCTGCTCGCATTGAATGCGGCCGTGGAAGCTGCTCGCGCCGGCGAACAGGGACGCGGCTTCGCCGTCGTCGCCAGCGAAGTTCGCAGCCTCGCCCAGCGTAGTGCGACCGCCGCGAGAGAAACGAAAGATCTGATCAACGATTCGGTGGCGCGGGTCGCGACCGGAACCAAGCTCGTGCACGAATCGGGCAGCACCATCAGCAACATCATGGACAGCGTGCGCAAAGTGACGGACATCGTCGCCGAGATCGCCACTGCCAGCGATACCCAGGCGGCCGGCATCGACCAGGTCAACCGCGCCATCGCACAGATAGACGACGTCACTCAACAGAACGCTGCACTGGTGGAAGAAAACGCGGCGGCCAGCAAGCTGGTCAGCGCCCAGAGTGCGCAGCTGGCGAAGGACATCGCCTTCTTCCGCGTCATGGGCGCTCACGCATCGTACGAGCGCCGTCCGGTCGCGGTCAGCTACTCGGGAGCTGCGTCGGCCGATCGCGAAATCACGGAATATCGCCGCGCCAGCTAGCAGATCCCCGATCACAGCTGCGACTCGATCGGCAACGCCTCCAGCACCCTGGTGACGAACCGTCGCCACCAACTCGCGTTCGGCTCGCGGGTGTGGCGGATCTCGACTCCGTCCAGTACCTCGATCCAGGTCAGCCGCGAATTCTCGATCGTGAGCGTATAGGCCCGTTGCGGATCGACGCCGCTCGCGAAACTTTCCTCCAGTTCGCTCGCCAGCGAACGGCTGCGGATCCACACGCCCATTTCGCAATTCAGATTCGACGAACGCGGATCGATGTTGAAAGACCCGACGAAGACGCGCTCGCCATCGAGCACTACGGCCTTCGTATGCAGGCTACCGCGCGATGAGCCAAGCCGGAAGCGCGTGTGTCCGTCTTCGAATACCGGCGAGAGTTTCATTTCGAACAGGCGCACGCCGCTTTCGAGCAGGGGCTGGCGATAGCGTGCATAGCCGCTGTGGACCGCGGCTACATCGGTTGCCGACAGCGAATTGGTCAGGATACCGACCTCAGCTCCCTCTCTCGCGAGCCTGCGCAAAGCGGCCGTAGCGCTGATGCCGGGGACGAAGTAGGGCGACACCATCAGCAGGCGGCGGCTGGTGGCCTGGATCTCGGCGATCATGCATTCGAGCACTTTCGAGGCCTGTCGCGGAGTCTGGCCCAACGCCTTCTGCGGATCGTCGGCGACTACGCGTACGTTGGTCGACCAGAAGAATCCGGGGCCCAGCAATGCAGCCGGTCCTTCCTGTGCCGCGACGGCGGCGCCGAATTCGGTGGATGCAGCTCGCTTGGCGCTATTCTCCAGCGATCTGCGCAAGCGCTTGGAATTCAGCATGCCACGCCTGAATTTGCGCAATCGACCGATGGGCCTCGCCAGCGCCGAGGTCCAGTAGCGATCGAATTCACGCTGCGCCTGTGCGACCGCCGGTCCCAGCAACAGCACGTCGAGATCGATGAAATTCAGCTCGGCGTTGGCTGCAAAGTATTCATCGCCGATGTTGCGCCCGCCGACGATGGCGAATTGCGTATCGGCAATCCAGGCCTTGTTGTGCATGCGGTGATTCAGCCGATCCCCACGCGTCGACAGTTCGGCCAGCGTTCGCAGAATACCCGACCGGGTGCGAAACGGATTGAACATACGTACTTTGATGCGCGGATGCCGATCGAGCGTCGCCAGGCTCACATCGTGGACGCGGGCATCCATGTCATCGAGCAGCACGCGGACGTGGACGCCGCGATCCGCTGCCCTTATCAGTTCGCGTGAGATGTAGCGCCCGGTCGCGTCGTCGTGCCAGATATACGTTTGTACATCGAGACTGCGTCGAGCGAGCCGTGCACTGTGAGTCCGGACCGCGAAGGCTTCCAAGCCATCGGGAAGCAGGCGTGCGCCGGACTCGTCGGGATGATCCAGCAGCAGCGCCTGGACGGCTGCCTCGAAAGCCGGCGCAGGCTCCGGAGAGTCGCGGCTGGGCGGGTGCTTGCTGCGCATCCTGTGATCGGTCGGTCCTGGCGGTGCGTTGGCCGATCATCATACTCCCTGTGCCGAGTTCTCCAGGTTGCAGTGGACATAGGCAGTATTCATGAATCCGTCGCACCACTCTCGTGGAGAGTCCACGATTTATTCGCCGGCCGAGGAGGTTCACCCTGCACCCATGAACACACGAACTCACGCAGGTTGGATTGCTGCCTTGCTCGCTTTGCCGCTCGCCGGCTTCGCAGCCGAACCTGGCCCCACCCTCACTGCCGTCGCACAGCCTGCGCCTGCGGCAGCGATCGATGCTGACCGGGCCTTTGCCTACGGACTCGCATACGACAGCGGCACGGCCGTCCCCCGGGACTATGAGCAGGCGTTTCGCTGGTTCATGCTCGCCGCCGACGCAGGACATGTGGAAGCGATGAACCGTCTGGGAATCTTTTATGCGATGGGCCACGGCGTCGCACAGGACTACGCCGCCGCCATCGAATGGTATCGCCGGGCTGCCGAGCGAGGTTCGGCGAGCGCGATGAACAACATGGCCACTGCCTATTTCAATGGACTGGGCGTGCCCCGCGACTATGCAATCGCCGCCCGCTGGCTCGAACCGCTCGCTCGTTCCGGCGACGTCCGCGCCCAGAACAAACTCGCCTTGCTCTACGAATACGGCCTGGGCGTGAAGAAGAGCCGCCGCAAAGCATTCGAGTTGCTGCAGCAGGCTGCCGCTCAGCAGTACGCGCCCGCGATGGCGAACCTGGGCGCAATGTATGCAGATCCGACGTCGCCAAAGTACGATGAGAAACGCGCGTCGCTGTTGATCGAGACTGCATTGAAGATGGGCTTGCCCGAGGGCATGCGCCAGGTCATGGCGAATCGGCTCGACTCGATGCACCTGGGGTTGGATCTATGACTAAAAGGGGGCAGATTCATTTTTCGTAGCGAAGAAATAAATCTGCCGCCCCCTTCTAGTCGACCGACTTCAGATCATCTGCCCACCCGAGACTTCGATGCGCCGGGTGGGACGTCTAGGACACCCACGCATTTCTGCCAAACGATACCAGTTATCCACGCACGCTGGCGCCCAATGACGGCATACGCTTGGGGCCATTGGACTGGACATCGGAAAGTCAGTACGGAATGCCATGACCTGCGCACGCAAGTCACTCGTCTCGCTACAGGACACGCCCTATTACCACGTCGTCGCACGCTGTGTACGCCGAGCCTGGTTGTGGGGCTTCGATGAGTACGCGAGCAAGGATTATTCACATCGCAAGGCCTGGGTGCTCGAGCGGTTGAAATTCCTGTCGACGATGTATGCCATCGACATCTGTGCGTATGCGGTGATGAGCAATCACTATCATCTGGTACTGCGTGTCGATCAGCATCGCGCCAAAGCCTGGACCACCGATGAAGTGGTCGAGCGATGGACGAAGATGTTCACACGCCCACCCCTGGTTGAACGGCTTCAGCAGAAGCAAGGCTCTGCAGCAGAGCACAAGGCGGCGATCGCCATCGTCGAACAATGGCGCAAGCGCCTCTGTGACATCAGTTGGTACATGCGATGCCTCAACGAGCACCTGGCGCGTCGGGCCAATATCGAAGATGGATGCAAGGGACGGTTCTGGGAAGGCCGATTCAGGTCCCAAGCGCTGCTGGATGATGCCGGGCTGCTTACCGCCATGGTGTATGTGGATCTGAATCCGATCCGTGCCGGCATTGCGGACACACCGGAAGCCACCGACTTCACCTCGATCTCCGCGCGGATAGAGTTCTTGCGCCACGAGAGGCACAACAAGTCGAAGACCGAATCGGATCGCGTCGAGGTTCCTTTACTGGGATTTCGAGATACCTCACCTAAAGCCGGCCCGGCCATTCCCTGTCGCCTCACGGACTATCTCGAACTGGTGGACTGGTCGGGCAGAAGTCGCCGGCCGGCGAAACGGAGCAGCATTGACGCACGTCTTCCTCCCATCTTCGTCCGTCTGAACATCGAGGCCGAGGCATGGCGCCTGGCCATGCAATCGGGCGGTAAGCTGTTCGGACGAGCGTTGGGAAAGATAGATCGACTGCGGCTACACGCAAAGACATTGGGGCAGTCCTGGATCAAAGGACTGAAGCACTCCAAGCAGCTGTATTCCTAATACCGGCGCCTCAACATCAGTGAATGGCCTCAGACATCGCTGACGGCTGGAGCGGATCGAGATATGGCGAACTGTTTACAGCCGCCGCAATTTGCCGGTGCCAGAAAACTCACCTTGGGATAGTGCAACTCACGTTGAACGCCATCGCCATGGCGCCGCTAGGCTTTCCAAATCGAGACGAATTCGATGGGTGTCCTAGCTAGGGACCTTGCCTTGGGATAGTGCAACTCACGTTGAACGCCATCGCCATGGCGCCACTAGGCTTTCCAAATCGAGGCGAATTCGATGGGTGTCCTAGGGACAAGTGCTCTGGGGACAACTAATGGGTGTCCTAGCTAGGGAGCTAGAGACAACTAATGGGTGTCCTAGGGACAACTAATGGGTGTCCTAGCTAGGGACATTCCGGTCATGCCATCATTCTAGATCGCTGACCAGGCACTTGACGCGGAATGTGGCGTGCGGGGCTTCCGCAGTGGGAAGCGGGATTCGAATCCCACGCTGGCCGGCTTGTCAGGAGTTCTTGTTGGGATTGATGAGGTACTTCGCGCCCGTGCCGATCTTGCCATACGCCGCGATCGTATCCGGCTGCAGCGCCTCGGCCAGCGAGATCTCCTTGGTGTAGCGGCTCGCAAACGTCGTCTTCAATTCCGCTGCGACGCGCTCGCGAAGTTTCTGCGTCCCTGCTTGACCCAGCTTCTGCAGGAACGGCGTGAGCAACCAGCCGCCCACGCCCCACGCCATGCCGAAATTACGGGTGAGTTCGGTGGGGGCGCGATCCAGGTTGCCGTAAATATAGACCTGCTTGTACACGGTCGAGCCGTAACGGCTGTACTCCTTCATGGTGGTGTTCGCTGCCGCTTCCATGCACGTGAGGATCTGGCCTGCGAGTTTACCGCCGCCAATGGCATCGAACGCCAGCGTGGCGCCGGTGGCGATCAATACCTTGGTCAGATCGTCCATGAAACCGGGCGCCGCGGAATTGCAGATGTACGTCGCTCCTTGCTCGAGCAGAAGGTCTTCCTGCTCTTTCTTACGTACGATATTGATGAGCGAAACGTTGTCTTTGAGGCAGACGCGATTGAGCATCTGCCCGAGGTTGGAGGCGGCTGCGGTATGGACGAGCGCCTTGTGGCCCTCCAATCTCATGGTCTCGACCATGCCGAGCGAGGTGAGCGGATTGACGAAGCACGATGCGCCTTCGGCCGGTTTGGTACCCTCAGGCAACACCAGGCATTGCACTGCCTTGATGACCCGGTATTGGGCGTACATCGCGCCGCCGAAGATGGCTACGGTTTTGCCGAGCAGCGCCTGCGCTGCAGGCGAGGAACCTGCTTTGACTACGATGCCCGCGCCTTCGTTGCCGACCGGCATGGATTGATCGATGCGTGCCGCCATGGCTCGCATGAGCTTTTCCGGCACCGTCGCGGTGAGCACCGGGCTGTCCTCGGTGCCACTCAATTTCGCCGTTGACATGTCCGCGGCGCCGAACAGCAGGCCGAGATCCGAAGGATTCAGCGGCGTCGCTTCGATCCGTACCACCACTTCATCCGCCGCCGGCTCGGGAGCAGGCACACGAGCAAGCGACAGTTCCAGTTCACCGCTCTTCTTGATGAGAGAGCGCAGCTGCAGGCCGGTATCGTTGCTCATCGTGACTCCATGTAGATGCGATGGACGGTAGATGCGATGGACGCCTAGGATGCGTCGCCGTACCGGCCAGCATAGCCTCGTGCTCTCACCTGCGGTAGATCGGAGCGCCCTGTGGCGAGCCGATGGTTCCGCCGTCGACGACGATTTCCGCGGAGGTAATGTGCTTTGCATCGTTGGAAGCCAGGAACGCTACCGCCGTGGCGATGTCTTCCGCGTCACCGAGATGGCCGAGCGGAATACCCTGCGAAAGCACTTTCTCCAGGGCAGCAACGTCGGTCCCATCGCGGGCGCCGCGTGACCAGATCGGAGTGCGTGTTGCACCTGGGATCACCGTGTTGACGCGAATGCCGCGTGGAGCCAGCTCCGACGCCAACACCTTCGCCATCGACGTGATCGCGCCCTTGGTTGCGGAGTAAGCAGATGTTCCTACCACGCCCATGTCTCGCATGACGGAACCGTTCAGCACGATCGACGAGCCTGCATCGAGCAATGGCAGGGCGGCCTGCACAGTGAAGAAGACGGAAGTGAGGTTGGTCGTGACCACGGCGTTGAACGCTTCGAGCGTGGTCGAGCCGACGAGAGTCGGTGCGGAGATGCCGGCGTTCGCGAACACGATGTCGAGTTTGCCGAATGCCTGCTTCACCTGGGCGATGACCGCTTCGATGCCGGGGATATCGTTGACGTCGGACTGGATGGCCAGCGCGTTCGGTCCCAGTTCCCGCGCGGCGGAGTCGAGTTTCTCGCGGTCGCGGCCGGTAATGGCGACTCGCGCGCCTTCCGCGATCAGCAGTTTGGCGGTAGCGAGGCCGATGCCGCTGTTGCCGCCGGTGACCAGGGCTGTCTTGTTGGTGAATCGCATGGAAATCTCCGCATTCCGAGAGGGTTGAACCAGTCTTTGTATGATACGCGTCATTCAAAGAAGCGGCGCTATCGGCGGCGCATATCGAGGTGCCGGATTGGAATGTTGAGGGCGGCAGGGCGGTGGCGGCGTTTCGCAACGTCCTGGGCGTTGTTAAGCTGGCGTAATGTCCGTCTCAGCAGATTACCTGACTTACGTCGCCGATCAGCTTGCGTCCTTCGCTCGCGTGCGGTCGCGTCGCATGTTCGGCGCCGTAGGGCTGTACGCCGACGACATCTTTTTTGCGCTGATCGATAACGACACGCTGTATTTCAAGGTTGACGACTCGAATCGCCCGGACTACGCCGCTCGCGGCTGCGAGCCGTTTCGTCCGTTCGCCGACGAGACGACTTCGCTGAGCTACTTCACCGTGCCGCCGGAAGTCATCGAGGACAGCGACGAGTTGAAGCTGTGGGCTCGCAAGGCTCATGCAGCTGCGTTGGCGAAGGCAGTGCAGAAGCGCGTCAAGCCGCGTAGCAAGGCGCAGAAGCAGGCCGCAAAGAACAAATCGGCGAAGGTCAAGAGCGCTGCAGGCAAAGCGGCAAAGAAGAAGCAGGGTGTCCGTGGTCGATCGAAGTCGAGAGGATGAGCCGTGATGCAGGTGGTTCGTTTGCTGGGAACGGTAGTGCTGGGCTTGGCGCTGGCAGTGACTACTTCTGTAGATGCCGCCGACGGCTCGGCAGCAGCGGTGCGAGCTCGCAAGGCCATTGCTTCCAGCAATCGCGTGAAAGCAGCGCTGGCGCAGATCAAGTCGAGAGACGCCGCTACGTTGCAGGAGCAGATCGAGATCGCGCAGATTCCGTCGCCGCCATTCAAGGAATCCGTTCGCGCTGCCGATTACGTTCGGCGCTTGCAGGCGTTAGGCCTGAGCGATGCGGCGATAGATGCAGAGGGCAACGTCATCGCGCGCCGCGAGGGAACGGGAAAGGGTCCGACGTTGGTCCTGTCGGCGCACCTGGATACGGTGTTTCCGGAAGGCACGGACGTCGCTGTTACGCAGAAGGATGGCCGCTACTACGGTCGCGGGCTTGCCGACGATTCGCGCGGACTCGCGGTACTGCTCACCGTATTGAAGGCGATGCAGGACCATTCGATTCGCACGCGAGGCGATGTGCTGTTCGTCGGGACGGTCGGCGAAGAAGGGCTGGGCAATCTCCGAGGCGTGAAGGCGCTGTTCCGAGACAACCCGAAAAT